>Ga0207997_1000029_pt1 | contig 58863 bp, 96 predicted proteins | sample AntAceMetag02UKN_FD_184777 | JGI IMG/M metagenome (GOLD analysis project Ga0207997, IMG submission 184777) | Saline lake microbial communities from Ace Lake, Antarctica - Antarctic Ace Lake Metagenome 02UKN (SPAdes) (version 2) | ecosystem: Environmental > Aquatic > Non-marine Saline and... | reverse complement strand
TAATGGTTCTATCATTTTGTTTCCTTATGCTCTTCGATATGTCGGCATCAATACCGCCTGTGATCCTGACTCGCCTTTAAATAGCGCCACGCTTATGTCTGGCCTGTCACTATCTACATACATTATCGGACAATGCATTATACATAGCGTAAACCATTCTTCGTTATATTCACATGCAACCCCGTTTTCCACTTCAACTATTACCGTAGTATCTCCTTTATATTCACCCGTTCCCGTGATCGTATACTCCGTCTTTGTATGATGTTCTGGAATCACGTGCCTGTAATTAGGAAACGTGCCGTAATTTTCTGACTCAGCTTCAGTAAGTACAGTACCGTCACGTAGTACCGTAGACTTATCTGGAAGCGTCGTAGGCGTCATATGCACGCGTTTTCCGTCCACAGCCACAAGCATACCATCATCAACAAATGCCCTTGTAATAGAATGGCGCGTTTTGTCCTTCGACGTTGCTAATAGCGCCCACATCTGAAGGTTGGTTTTTGCCTTTGTGTTTGTAGGTGGTGCAGTGAAGTACCGGAGCAGGTCATGCAAACGCGCAAAGTCACGTCCCTTTATCCCTTCTCCTTCAAGATTTACCATAAGAAACTTTACCATATTCCGCGCTTCTTTCTTCGTTGTCGTTGGCAGCTGTCTACGTGCAAAAGCCAATGATCTTTTATATTCTTCTATGTCAATATTCATTTTGCCTCCATGTAATTCGCTTTGATAATTGTTTCTGTCTCAGTTTGATACATACGCGCATACTTCCGTGTTATACTCATCCCTTTGATTTCCCTTGTTTCCTTGTCAACAACAAGCCATACATGGCCTGTGAGTGGTATCTTTGGATTTTCCCCTACATATACAGCATCCCATGATACGTCTTCCAGCGTCATTCTGTATCTCCAACTATTGCATGTACTGCATCAATAACCATACTTACTCGCTTTGTTTTTTGCTCCTGTTCGTATACCTCAACGCATATACATGTGCCTAACATAACAAATAGTATTAACGCGATTACTGCAATTGCTCCTAAAATGTCCTTATCCATGATTCTCTCCTGTTATGTCCACATTTTCTTCACTGTCAGAGCGCACTTTATCTTCTTCGACAAACTTGCTCCCATTACATTCCCATACAACTGCTTGGGAAATTCCATCGAGCTATGTGTCTCGTCGTTCAGCAGGTCAAAGTATCTGTCTGTTTCCTCCGGCGTGAAGGTGTCAAGCGTCCTGTTGACGGCCGTCCTGTCCTTCGGATAATTTGGCCTTACGGTGTGTCCTCTGTAGCCTGAGTCGAGGGTTGCCATACTCTCGTTAATTAGTTCGTCTGTCATTCTGTCACCTCTGCATGTAATACGGTGTTACCGTTCGAGTCATGGCATACAAATGCGGCGTTATCCATTTTCATTTCAATCTTCAATTTCATTTTGTCTCCTTCTTACGTAAACAGCACATCTTGTACTTCTCGCCAGACCCGCAAGGGCAGGGCGCGTTTCGACCTGCTACTTTTGCGGACGCCGCCGCGCACCGCTTGCCATGTCGATTAGGCGCGTTGTCATGTGGCAAATATTGGTCATAGTCACATTGTGACGCCATATTCATAATTATTTCCAATAGCCCGTCTTCTCTTTCCGTCATTTGTCGCTCTCCGTTGCGTATTCAATCAAATCATGCCTTGCCGATTTCCAACAGTCGGACGTGAAAAAGTCCGTGATGACAATAAAGGCTATGGTAGTGCATATACCAATCATAAGCCATTTCATATCTCTTCTCCTCCGTATAATTTACCTTTACTATTGTATATATAGACTCGTGCCGACTCCCGTGTCACACTCATTATCAACAGGAAGAAGGCTATTCGCATTTGGAGGCCAGCTCTAATATTGCCCAAACCTCGTCAAAGTCGCTACAGCATCTTGATTTCTTCTTATTCTTGCTGAACGTCACTCCGAATACCCACGGCTGGAATATACCCGTTCCATACGATAGCTCGAAACATTCCCCGTTTGGAAGCTTTCGCTGTGCTACGATATTGTTCGTCATAAAGTTCTTGCCTTTAAACGTACCTACACGGGCAACTTTCCTGCTAAACTCGTTAGCAATTACATCTAATTCATACTTTACTTCTGTATAGTCCATTATAGCTCCTCTACTTTTACAACCCTTTCGGGCTTTTCTTCAGGGTACACTCCAATATTCACATATGCCCCGATAAAATACTTCTCAACCTCTGCTTTGGTCAGGCCATTAGCCATGCTTGTTGACCACTGATGGCCTGATTCTGTTGTCATTCTCCATGCTGTTAAAGCCATTTCTATTCTCCTATAATCACGCCACCATCGAACTCAATAGTCGTATGGTTTTCCTTCAGCCATTCCAGCGTGGCAGCTTCCATTTCCTCTGTTACTACCTCGTCACAACTACCACAGAAATAGTCGTCACCGTTGCATGTTACCCCAGAAGCCCAGCATATAGGGCAGTCTTCGAGATCAAAGCTCCCGAAGTCCTTCACGGCTTCTATTGCGCTTCCGTATTCTGCATATTCCCCGTCGATTCCCACACAGTCAAACTCGTAGTCATCCCCAAAGTTTTCTTCAAGGTATTCGTATAAAGCCCGAAGACCTCCGTTTGTCCATGCGTTAAACCTGTCGGCCTTTACAAAGGCCCTTTCAAAGTCATAATATGTTACATTGCTTTTCATTTCTGCTTCTCCTTCACCTACTTATTGTTATTGTTGCTACGAATCCGGTAATCATCCCTTCATCGTTACGTCAACACACTTCCCGTCTATAATCTTTACTTCTGCTACGCATGGGATATAGAACGGGTCTTTAAGTATCCCTCTCATTTCCAGATTGAATAAATTGGCATTGTAATCAATTGCCGCCATACTCAACCCTAACGAATATGCTAGACTCCCATTTGCATCTATCATTAAGTCTGTATACGGCATAAACCCGTCAGCAATATTTGCAACGTCCTCACTTACGGCGTCCCAGTCTTCTCCACTATCTATAAATATCTTCCATCCCAAATTCCAACTCTCTTCGCAAACGTCGTTTATTGAACGCTCAGGAACATTCAATTCAGCCAATAACTTGACTGCCAGAGCTGTTAATTTTTCATTCGCCTTATCTAATGCCTCAAAATAACTCATAATGTCACCTGCTTATTGTTATCTCTGCGTTCGGAAACCTCTGACAGGCTTCACGGTACTTGACACAGAACACGAGAAACTCTGAATACGTTCCCCATGTATTGTTGTCCGAAATTACTTCGTAGTGCGTTGGTCTGGCCGTGAGCATACCTATACCATGCTCAAGCTCGTTAATTATCTGCCATGCTTTTTCCTTGTGTGTGTCCTCTGGATGCCATATTGGATACCAAAGACACGCTTCTTGTGCCATGCGTCGGCAGTTCATTGTTATACTTGCTTCATATACCGAAACATTTTCTTCATATAAGGTTATGTTAAGGTTCATTGTGTTCTCCTGTTCTGTTTAAAGCCTTCTAAATGCCCTTGTGGGGCCTAGCAAGCCTCTCCCTGTACAATGTGGCAGGGTGGGGCGTGCTATGTGTCTAAGGGCGCGTTATATGACTTGTATGTCTTCTCCGGCCCATACTGAGAAACAAACGTTAATACTCTCTTTGCTTATTCCACGATGGATCATGTAATCAGCTACGTCTATATAATCAAGACCCAGCTCATTCTGCCCTTTTATCACAATATCGAGAGGTATACGGAGATTGTCTAAACATACCTTATCGTTGCTTGTCATTTTGTCTCCTGTTTAGTCAGTTACTAATGCTTTGATCTGCTGTTCTACAAACTCAGAAGTGCAAGCATAATTTTCGAGAATGACCGCAATGCGAGAACAAGCATCAAGCCAGTTGTCACCAACCCACCGTACTGTCTTCTCGTGATTCTCAAGAAACCAGCCATTTACGTTGTGCCAGAAATGCCATTTCCACACGTCGCCCTCTGTGTATATAACAGTAAATACTTTCGTCTCGCTTCTCATTTTGTCTCCTTTGTCACCCGTCGGGTGAGTCTTATATCAATTCCATGAGGTAATCAGGCTCAAGCCCGAAGTATTCCTCACATATGTCATACGATGAATTGTCGCCTCTCTCTATGCGCTCATGCAGATCAGCTTTACATTCGGCTATATCTATGTCAGCTTCTTCTGCTGTCAGCCCGTCACGGCTCATTAAAACGCCCTTAATTGTGTTCATACCGCTACACCCCTTGTTTTAAACAGGCTGTTGAACTTGTTCTGTGACTCTTCCAGACGTTCGGCCCTGATAGGCTTGAATCTCATGTGCCTACATGGATTCCACTTGTTCTGTCTCATCCCTAGATTACGGCGGCTGTTAACCGCGCATGTGTTCTCGTTCATACTATGTGCTCCTTAACCTCGCATCATCACGCCATGTGATAACGGAGGGAAAAGAAGGGAGAGAATAACGCCCTCTCCCTAATGGCATTACACCATTATTCCATGATAATTTCCTTTGTCTCTAGGACTGTTAGGATATTGATGTACTATCTCCATATCACGGCTAACTATCAATTAGTCTGTTCCTCCTGTAACTATGTCGCAAAATGCAGCGCAACAATCAGAATAATCATCATCTGGGCATTTATCGCACTCTTCGTGTCTGTCGTGTCCTTTGCCGAACTCATAACCGAACGGGCAATTAGTCGAAATGGTCGTAAATGCCAGCTTTGACTCCCTAAAATTGCCGATACGTATCTGGAAATGAGGGTATTCAGGCCGCCGCTTGCCGTTATTCTCACGGGCATCTTGTATCAAGATGTCAATATTGTTTCTTGCATCCAATACGAATACACTTCTATCTCCACACGGTTCAGTCAATACACCACCCAGATCATAATCTAGGTATTGCACATATGCTTTCATAGCTCTGTTTCTCCTTATTGTAAATTCTTTAATCTCCGTCATTACCTCATTAAATCATTGTATAGGGTAATAATCCACCCACTGGAAATAGCTCTGTATTCTCCAAACGTGAGGCATAATGCGCTTGCCATTTCTAGCAAGTCGTGCTCTGTAACAAGTTTCATGTTTTACCTCTCTAATATCCATCTGTAAACCATTTGCAAACGGATAGAAAAGAAGGGGTTTTGAGTAGACCCCTAAAACTACACGCTGTATCTAGCGTAAATTTTTCTTGTCAACTTGCTCTGTTTCTATTGTCTGGTTTGAATACACGCTCTTGCTCTTTCGCATATCCACCGCCTCCCTAGATTGTTACATTTTTTTCATGATGTTAAATCGTATAGGGGGTGTGGCTCGGCTATATCTCTCAATAGCTCTTTCCCGTCGGTTGTCCGTCTATTTGCTAGATAGATTATTGGGTCAACCAACGTAGTATTGACCTGTTTAATGGTAAGGCCTAAAACCATCACGCCGCATCTCTCATAAAGAGGGAATGAAAAACGCTACTAGAATAGAGATATTACGTGATGCATTGTTGCATTACAACGCCGCTACGTTTTACCGTTTCTACCTGTTCACTATATCAAAGAACTATCAAAAGAGTGCAAGTCTCTTGTAATGGCCTATAACATAGCTATAAGCCTTTACAAAAGAGGGGGTAATATATACCCCCAAGTATACTACTTGATATCAATAGACGGGTTGAGGTATTCATTCACGAGAGGGAGAATAGTCTCTTCTGGATAACCTCCCTTCAGTAGGCCGACACAACGCGCTATAGCTGGCAAGTCTAGACCGCCTTTTTGCATCGCTTGTGCGGTTTTTTTGTCGCCTTTGTTGAGCTTCACGCCTTTTTCTTTGAGTGGTTTTTCATGTTTCAGTTTGAGAGACACAAGACCTTTTCCGCTTTCGGTCAAGTCGATATAATCGGCTGCTTTCGCAAGCCCGATAGCATATTGACTCATAATAGAACGCCATTTTCTAATAACCTTCTTTGCCTTATCCTTGTCCATACCGCGAGCCGTGAACCATTTCATAGCAGGAACGCGAGACGCGCCCCCGCCTTTCAGATATGCTTTCTTGTATATAGGAATGAGACCCATTCCGGGCACTTCACGCAACTCAATGCCTGACATGTCACATAAATTAACAGGCAAATTAGTTGTGCCGCCCTGAGGGAGTGTATAATTGATAATATCAGTAGTATCTATTTTTTCTGTCGTCGTAATAATTGCATTCATTTTGGTTATCCTTTGCCCTTTTTGGGGCGTGTTATTAGATCTATCTATTAGCCGTAATATAGGCCGCAAGTGTGGTGTTATTGAATCCCTGAGAAAACAGGTGGAACGGCTGGAGAATACACTTGTCCGAATATATCCAGCTATCCACATAGCCAAGTTCTTTACAATCCTTTACGGCTGCATTCCATGCCGGGGAGGTGACAATCTGTTCAATGCTAAGATAAGGCAACCGCGAAAAAGTAGGATAATCATCCATGGTATTATTCCTTTCCCCTTTTGGGGAGTGTTTAGTAAATTCAGTTCATGAGAGGGTCAGAGAGGTAGGCGCGTAAAACATCGCCTCCTTTCCTGATAAGAGAGCGTGCAAGCGACAAATCGCCAGCCAGACGAGCCTTTTTGGCTTGTACTCCGTATCTTTTGGCTTGGGTAACTGCTACGTCAAGTGCATCGGTTTTCATGGTGTAAGCTCCAGTTAGTGAGGTTAAAGACAAGGCCAGTCATCGCAAGGGGTGAGGACCGTACAGCGTTCAAGTAGACCATCATCATCAAGCAACTGTTCAATACAATTCCATGCCTCTCTCAAAGTACGGCCAGTATTACCACAATCAGCATGGCACATAGACGAAAGGAAATGGAAACCGTCAGGCGCGTATAGATCAACACTCGCAGGATTGAACTCGCCCGTCCACTTAGAACTGTAGGGCTTGTCTTCTTCATACGATACGTCCAGTAAATCAAGACGGGCTTTTAGTTTTTTAATAGTCATGGTATATCCTTAGGTTGGTGAGGGGAGCAAGCGCCCCGGCAGTCTAGAGGTTGCGGTCCGTACCCCATACCATAGACACAAAGTCAATATATTCCGATGGTATTCCCCGCCCTGATCTAAGTAGAGCCGTTAACGCAGCACGACGGGCGGGAAGCCTTGCCAGCATGAGACATGCAGTTATTTCTTGTAGAGTTATTGCATTCATTATATCACCTTATATATAGCAGGCTTAATAACGGCCTGAGGTTGAGTAGTGAGTAGCGACGATAACGGCTTGCGCTTGAGGAGTCCGATTAGAGAGAGACAGTTGATAGTTTTCATAGCATAGCTCCAGTTCATGAGAGGAGAAGCCCTCTCACCAATCGCCCGTAACCAACACATGGGGGGCGTTTTACAACGATTTTTGGAGGTCAAAATTGCAGGGGGCCCCGTCGGAAATTAATTTCCTAGGTGCTGTTACTTGCAAACGTTGAGTAGAAAAGGTATGTTGATGTGTAGAGGCGTTAACTGAACAAGGGTGGTGTTACATACATAGAAAGGAGCTAATATGATCATATGTTTATTGGTTATAAGTTTTATAGTGAGTGTTATAGGTATAATAAAGAGTATAGTTATATGGAAGATGTGGATACGGGAGGCCGGATTGGAAGAGAAAGCACGTATATCGAGCGCGGAATGGTACAGAAATGGGGTAAATGACACATTACAGGAGCTATTCAGGCTAAACAACAACCTTTCGTATGCGAAACGAGCGCTGATAGTGCGTAAGAAGCTTGGTCTTTGGCCCGTGCCTGCGAACCATGAGTAGGAATTGTCTGTCGGGTGCAGAAGTTAAGAAACATTAAGGGAAATGTAGATTATGATTACTACAATATTATTTATTATTGGTATATATCTATGGATAATAAGCGGAATATTGGGATATGGAATAATATTCTACTATTTAGAGCAGACCAATCCTCCATATACACTAGGAGAATTGTGCTACAACAAGTCAATAGCCCGAATTTGCCTAATAACAGGAGCATTCGGGCTTATATATGCAGTAATCGAAGCAAAGCGCCGTCCTTTTGGTATACATCTTCTGTATAAAACAGAACATATTTAATTCTTATCCAGTGGGTGAGGAAACGCATAATTGCTGAGCAAAAGTGAACATTTGGGAAATAAAAATATGAGTAATAAGAAGCAGATAAGTAGCAATATGGACAGCCATCAGGTGCTACTGACGGTGAGAGAGCAGTATGGAGGCTTACAGGAGATCCCGGACACGGCTCTTGAGGAGGTTTGTCTCCTTGGGATTGGCATGTGTGAGGACGATGTGGCGCGTGTATGCGGAAAGAGCGTACTGGTTATTAAAGACAGCAAGAAGAAATGGGGAGAAGTAATATGTGCAATGAGATACGATGCGATAGTGAAAGCGGGGCTGAGGTTGTATGTGAGCGCGAAAACAAGGGACCTAGCGACGGGGAGGATGCTGGTATCAGCGTTGGAAGGGAAGGGAGCAGACACGTCGTCATGGATAAAATGTGTTCAGGATGTGGGGGCGATACTGAAGACGGACTCGGAGGAGTTAGGGCAATTGCTAGGCAAACGGGGCACAGACACGCCGTTCCAAAGGTCGATAGGCCGACAATAGCAAAGGTAGGATATACAGAATCTACCGGAGAACGCATTAGTGCTTGGGAAGGATTTGAAGTTTCTCAGAAAGGCTTGCGCGTAAATGAGACATGTGCTGTTGAAAATTGGGAAACATTTGTTAAAAAATGTGCAACAACGCTCCGTGAACATGGAATGTATAAGTTCTGGATAGGCGATTTACTGAATGCTGGAGAGCGTTTATATGGCGAAGATATTGTTCTTCAGAGGATAAGTAGCATTATTGAGCTTCTTAATGACCACACGATTGCCAATATGCAGAGTGTTGCCCGAAATGTTCCTATCGAGATACGCTATAATGTAAATGTATTGAGCTGGTCGAGTCATAGGGCGGTTGCCTACATGGAGCTTGAGGAGCAGAAGCGATATTTGGATATGGCGGCCAGTGAGGGTTGGTCAAATACAACGCTTGAAGCAAGGATAAAAACAGACAGATATATACAGCTTGCAGAGGGAGCTTCTTCCGAAGAAGAACGCGTCAAGATACAGAGATATATTGACGATGAAAAGCCGACATTGAAAGATGTAAATAAGGTGCTTTCTGGTGAGAAAGAAATTGTTCTGAAAAAGGAATTTGAGGAATGGATACGAGATGTGACAGATGAGGCAGATTGGGACGAGACAGATGAGGTGACAAAGTTAGAACGATGCTGGTATGCGAGCCGATTAAACATAAAAAAGGGTAAAAAGGCAAATTGATTCTAATGGCCGTGGTTGGCGTGTGCGGGCACAGCAGGCTTGGCCCCTTAACCATACACGTATTTTGCGTTACTATGCATTCTAGGGTGCCTCTACGACCTCTCATGGCCTATTGTGATAATATATTTGAACGAACAGACGGAGAAAGCATGAAATTCATACATTTGGGACTATTGAACGCATCGTTGAGATTGTACTCTGGAAATGAGGCTGATAAATATTGCAAGGCATACGGCCAAGAGCCGATAGATAATTTATGGGCTGGGTCGAATGACGGGAATGGAATTTGGATAGCGCAGGGACGTGGGGAAAAAGATACACGTGATTCAGCCCTTCACGAAACGTCTCATTTTGTGGACTGGATTATCACGGATCATCTCAAGCTCACAGGGAATGTTGGAGAGCTCAGAGCAATCCTGATTGCGGGGATAGGGCCAATGGTTGTGGACTGGTATTTAAAGCACGAAAGAGGGCTGAAAAAGCTACCTACCAGCCTAGGTACAAAATAGTATATCAAATATGGTATACTGGTTGCCTAAGTTTGGGCCTATATATATATGACTCTTTCATAGCAACGTTGTTAGAGTTAGAGTGTAAGGGATAGTATATATGTTACAGATAGTAACTAACGTATAAGTTTATATTAACGCTTAGTATATATATTTATATATATACAAGCAAGCTACGTAGTAGCTTTACAGAGTATTGGTTATTATATATATATTTAATATAATCAAGATAATCTTAGACAGAGAAAAGAAAGTAAACAAAGAAACGAGAGTAGCACCATGGAAAACGAGAAAGCCGCGAACGCCTCAGAGGCCGATAGAGGCACGTTAATAGGCCGACCTATACAATCACACCAGTCGAGGGCTAGAGGGGGTCTACAACGCCACCTAGCGCCTCTCAGAGCCTATTGCGTATGACTAGCAGGATGCAATATACACGTCAGCTCGACAAATTAGTCAAAATTGCCGTTATGGAGCGTTGCCAAGGCAGATGCTTCATATGCGGACGGCAAGCTTGTGACCCAGCTCATCTTCTGGAAAAGAGCGTATTCCCCTCCCTCCGATTCGACATGGATAATATTCAGGGCTTGTGCAGAACATGCCACAGCTCCGATCACACCGGAACGGGAATATACCTGAAGGCTTGGATACGCAGGTTTGGGCAGGAAGCCTACGACGCTTTACGAGCAAAAGGACGCCAGACGGCCAGTATGACGACGGCAGAAATAAAAGATAAAATAAAGCTTGTCAAGACGGGGGCCCATTTGCTACATTGACGTTGTTGGAAGAGAAATAACACAAGGAGCAATGATGAGGCTAAGTACTAAAAAATTAATAGCAAAACTGGAAAAAGACATTGAGCATTATAAAGCATGTTATGAGATACGGACAACGGAAGTGGCAAAACTTTGTAAAAAAATAGACGTGCTTAAAGCCAAGGAGAAGAAAGTCGAAGACAATAAGTTCTTAGTGAAGCTCGAAGAGGCTAAGGCGAAGTTCCCTATAGGCTTGCAGTTCATGTACTTAGACAAGCCAATGGTTGTTACTGATGTGTCCGAAGGAACTACTACGAAACAAAACACATTCGTTGATGGTTTTGATAATACATTGATACGATGCAGAGATACGGAAGAGCCTAATGGCCTCATTGAGATAACATGTGACTTCATAGGCAATACAGGCAACATAGAAAACAGGACTTTTGCGCCAAAGCAGATTGAGGCAGAGAAATCAGCAAACATAGCTTCAAGAATAGGAAATATGTCAGCAAGCGAAGCACAGGCAAGAGGTTTGGTATGAGCGAAATAGTATTTGAAAGTACGTGTAAAGATATAATCATGAGCGATTTGCCGCTTACAAAGAAACAGTATGACGAGAGCTTAGAACGTACAGCAAGGAGAAACAAAATGAGTGAAACACCAGTAGATTGTAATGAAGCAAGGTACGTAAGAACGTTTATTGCGTACAACGAATTAGTGTCTGAAGGATATAACGAAAAAGACGCATTTATTGGGCTAATAGCTGAAATTGAAAGAAAATGGGAAGAAGACATAGGCTGTTAATAACCCTGTTAATAACCCTGTTAATAACTATTGGAGAAACGTATATGACATACATGATAACGTGGCAGGAAGGGACGCAGGTAAAGACTAAGAGATTTGAAGCAGACGGGTTTTACGACAGAGGCAATAGGGCATGGGATATATTAAGGGGAGCTCTTCTTATTGCTCACCTAGAGAACGTAATATCGGTGATAGTAAACGAAGAATACAACAAAGGATAAAATATTATGGCACAAGGAACTAGAAGGAACGGAAAACCAAGATCAGAGAAACAGAGGCAAGCTAGGCACAAAGCACTATTTCCTAATACTAAATGCCCGCCAAGGGGCACAGGACGGCGTAAGTGAACACAATAAAGCTATACGACGGAAGAACTGTTGACATACAGGATTACTTTGACTGGATAGAGCAGATGATGCTTAAATATCCCGGAGTAATCAGCAATGAAAAGTGGAACACATGGATGGGACATATCACCCCATACATTATTGGAGGATGGGCAACGCATACGTCTATTGGCCTAACTAACCTATTCTTTGGGGACGCACAGCGGCCTAAAGCAAAGAAAACATATATTGATAATAAGAGAGATGCCATGAAGAAAGGAAAGCTTCTTGGTTTACGTCTTTACCTACCAATGAATTATCAGCGAGAAGCAGGGGTTGATGCCTCCGTGACATGGTACGATGAGGTATTAGGAAAGCCGTACGATTGGAGAGGTGTATTCTACATGGTATATAGGCGTCTGGGGCTCACGCATAAGGCAAGACATATAACATGGGCATGGTTCTGTACTGAAGGGGTCTCACGGGCCTATGTGAAGCTCTCACGGTACGTCTTTGGAAAGGCACACGCAAAGGCAACACCAAGAACGGTGGAGAGGCGCGGAGAAGAAGGGCATTTGAAAGAGCTACGGTATGAAGGGGAAGAAGTATGAAGGCTTATCTACTGGTAGGATGCGACGGGATAGAGAACGAAACGATTCTAGGCGTATATGAAGATGAAGAGATGGCTACAGACGAAGAAACAAAGCTCAGAGAAAAGCAGTTAGCTTATGCAAAAATAGTAAAGAAATGTATATTGAATGACGGTAGCTATGAAGACGTGCCTGGGATGGCAATATACGATAGTTACTTTACAGAAGAATACGACTTAATACCTAAAGTAAAAAAGGAGCGTGAAGGATTAAGTACGAATTTGTAACAGAAGACGGCACGGAAGTATTAGACTATTACAAAGACTTCGTTAAGATGCCAGAGCTTATGGATCATGTTGTCGATAACATGGAAAATGCTAACTTATACCTAGGACAGCAGGTACTAAGCTTTAATAAGCGATGGTTACGAGAGCATCCAGCTACACGTGACAACTTTGAATATATGGCAAGAGATCAGAAAGCCAATCCGCTTAAATACTTTATGCCGAATTGTGCGTCAAGAGATTCATTTGAAGATAGTCCAGATCATCAGTTCATAAACATGCTCTCACGATTCAAAGCCTTGGTATGCCATAATAGGCATGGAAAGGCATTAGCCAATGAGGAGCTTATACAGACGCTTGGAGGGGCAGTAGCGATAGGCAATGCTTTGGTAGGGATGAAGTGCTTAGACAGGTCAGGAGCTCAATGTACGGTCACAGGAGTGTTCCCACAGGGAAAGCGCCAGACGTACAGGCTATGGTTTGGTCAAGATCCGATAGTTGCTGATGCAGATCATCTATGGAAATGCAAATTGATAACGGCTCCATACAGAGGAATATGGAAGGTAGATAAATGGGAAGTACATACTACAGAACATATTATAAAGAATTGGGACAAAGGCTATTGGATTATACCTAGAGCAAAGTCAGCACAATGGACAAAGACAATAAAGTACCCCTATCGCACCGGACAGCATTGCGGCGAATACGAAGAGCTTCTTACTGATGATATGATAATGGTTGAGCATGAGAATCGAGTGGCTTTACTAAGAGGGTTGATGGATGCTAAGGCTACAATACACCGGAAGAGATGTAGGATAGTCAGTACAAATAAACCATTCCTAGATTCATGTATAAGGCTGGTAACGTCATTTGGTGTACCTGCATATTATACAAACACAACGGCAAACGGATGGAGAATAGAAACAGGAAGGTTCCCGTTTAGCCCTTTAGGTGCAGGTAACAAAAAGGTAATCATCACCGCAAGGGTGACTCCTAACGTACGAGCAATAACGCGCTATGAAGATTCTGGAATACGCGAATGTACGTGTATATCTGTAGACTCTCCTGATAGTACGTTCCTTGCAGGGCCATTCCTTGTAACACACAACACGACAATAGCTTATATAGCATTGATGACAACCGGAGGATTGATAGACTGCGATCCGAACTGGCCTATATTCAAGAATCATGGTGTAAGGTATGTTGAGTACCAAGGTCCAAAGCGAGTAGGTATATCGTCGTATTTATGGGCAAACTTTAAGGACACAATAATTCCTCTAATTATCCAGAAATGGACTCCGCTGATTGAATTAGGAAAATGGGCAAAAGAAGTTCCTAACGTAGATAGCGGAAAAGCTATAATGGAGTTTACAGGAGGGAGCAAGTTATTTTTTAAGGCAGAATCTCAGAAGTTAGCAGCATTTGAATCGACAGAATTAGATATGTTCCTACACGACGAACAGCTATCACGACCAAAGATGCAGGGAGCAGTTCAGAGGCTGTTAACTAGGATACGAAGACGAGGAGAGGGGGAAGACGAAGAGATATACAACGGAAGTCATATATGCGGTTTAACGCCACATATCGTTGATGGAAGAGCAGATACCGGAGCAGGTGGATGGATGTATCACCTTATGACCGGACGCGACAGATCAATGTTTAAAGATCCTAAGTTCTACGCAGGTGATCTTAAAGACGTTCCGCATTGGATTTATGACGAGCGAACAAAAGCAGAAGAATACGAAAAGCTTGCACGTGCTGAAGAAGATTACCAGAAGGGTATAGGGTTGCTTACAGAAGTAAACAATCTGAAGAGTAGGCTATTGGGAGTATGGGAAACAACTGGTGGGAGCGTATTACCTGAATTTGATGATGCAGTACACTTAGTTGACGATTTTCCTATACCGCCTGAATGGACAGTGTATAGAACATTTGACCATGGACGTACTAATGCTTCCGCAATGGTATGTTTTGCAATAGATCCACAAGGCAATCACTTTGTATTCCTCGGAGCACAGCGTAAGGGTATGGTTATACACAATACCGTAAAAGAGTTCATGGGAGTATGCGGTAATAAGTGGAAGAAAAGAGAGAGATATGACGCAGGTTATATGGCGTTTGAAAGGCTTGAAGAGGTGTTCACGGGCTTTACGCCTGCAATGGACTTACTTGACTCGCGTTCATATGTAAAACTTACTGACGTAAATGAATTTACAATCGGGGAGATGTGGCAAGCGGCTGGGTTCACAAAAGTACAGCCAGCTTCCAATGCTGACCCAAAAATACGCATACAGGCAATAAGTGAAATGTTAGCTATTGACCACGAACGTATTCATCCAATTACAGGAAAGATTGGTTCACCAAGATTGTTCTTCTTTAAAGTAGGAGCAAAGTCTATATGGCAAGACGTAAAGGATTGGAAGATGAAGAAACCTTCACGAGAAGGTATCCCTTCGTTAGATGCCTCACGTATAAATGACCATGCGCCTACCGCGTTAGGATATGGCATATTGGCAAAGCTTAGGTTCATTCCTTCAAGGCCATGTAGGCCACAGGATATAAAGATGGTAGATTGTATGATCGGTAAGACTAATCAAGTTAAAAAACAGCCAAGGAGAGACAAATGGACGGGAGTATAGACAGAGGGCTTAGGTCAATAGTATTAAACGGGAAGAAGATTCTTGTTGCCAAAACGCAGAAACCTGATATTTTGAATGAAGACGGCACAGTAATGATCTATTTGACAAAAGAGAACAAGGAAGAAAGTCAATGGGCATTGATAGTAAACGTGTCAAAAGAGTGTGATTATTATAGCAAACGCCATATTGGAGCGTACATTAAGATGCCGTTATATGGGGATGGAATTAGTACGTTACCTGAAGCATGGGGCGGCAATGCTGAAATAGTAATAATAGATGAAGGTATGATAGATAAACCTTTTGCCGAATTAGACGCATTTGTATACAGGAGAAAATAATGGCTAAAAAGAACAAGACATTCAAACCAACTATTCTATCATGGCTAATAGAAGACGACGAAGCTATGACCACTATCGGTGAAGACTTAGACAAGAAGTACACACGGTACGTTACAGAACGCGAGGAGGAGGACGCAAAGGTAAAGGTTGCTTCCGGTATGCGTAGATGCTTTATGAACAAGGCTCTGGGTGACATAGAACGAGAGGCGGCTGGGACAGACGGAGAGAAAGACGCTACAGAAAGAGAAGATGGTGGAGACGATATGGATGTGTCGCTCACAGTAGCCAATTCAGCCTCTACACGATTTGCTAGGGCAGTAGCACAGAATGCGGCTGTATTCAATGCAGTAACATCAGCTCAGGATAGACAGTGGGAATACACGCCCGTTAAGAATGATTTAATATGGGCAGATAGCATAGAAGATGAAGCACAGGCAGAAGTACGTAACCTGTTGGCAGATGAGTCTTTGCGCGTATCAGAATGGGACTATAAAAAGCAGGATTCTTTTACAGATCTTATAACCTACTCTGATTTGGCATTCAGTATACGTATGAAAACTAAGTACAAAGAAGTACGTATGCTGGCAGAAAATGGTAAGAGCGTAATAAGCAAGAAAATGAAAGTAATGAATCATCCTATTGTTGCTCCGCTTCCATGGGAATCGCTATTTGTTGATAAGCACATTTCTAATATTCAAGATCAGAATTGCATATTCATAACATCTTCTCAGGGCGTACATGAAATAGAAGAAGACAATAAGGCATTCGGCTCAGAAGATCAGATAGAGAAGGTTATGAAGGAATGGAAGAATCTACTCCATAACGTAGCTGACAACGAATTAGAAGAAGACCTAAGAGCTAATGACAACGATGATGACAATGACGTAAGTGAGACAAACCTACGAAGATGGGACGTATACTATCGTGTGAAGCTGGATAAGAAAGGCAAGAAGGTAGTAGAAGTCGATGACATGAAAGGGCAGTGGACGCTGATTTGGCTTGTTGGTTATGGGGCAGATCCGAAGAGCGCAATATGGGTTAAGTGCCTATCCAAATTCGATCCTGATGACGAAATACCTATTAAGCATGTAAACGTATTGCCCGGCGGTGGGTCACAATTCTACCATCCACGTATGTCAGAAGCGGCCAGACCTCTCTACGCACAAGAGTGTACGTTCCTAAACCTTGCTATTGATGCGGCGGCTAAACAGAATCTACCGCCAGTATTATGGAATGCGTCAAGATTCTCTAAGGCTCCTAAAACTCTACGTCTTGTAGCAGGGTCTAATCATGAAGTAGATAATATCAATGGGGCTATATTAGAATTATCGTCTTCAGAAAAGGCTGGCATAGCTGTAGAGCTGATTAAGGTGCTACAGGGGCAACAGGACGATGCCTATACGCTCAATCCAAACAGTATGGGCGAGAAGTTTGGCAATATATCGGCAACAGAGAACATGGCGGCTAACGGGGCAACCAGACAGCCACAACTAGCTAGTGTGTCGTATGTACTGCTTCAGCTATATCCTTGGATGGGTGAAAAGATAAGCCGTTACTGGGAAGCTTATGGCGATTACGGCATGATAATGCAGATATGCAAAATGCCGTTGGGTGGGGCAGGAACGATAGAAGATATATATGGCGACTTCAATATCAATATCAATATCGTATCAACATACGAAGACAGGATTACACAGTCCTCTATGCTGACAGGGCTTATACAGATGATAGCAAGTAACGAGAAGCTTCTTGAGTCGCCTGAACATAAGGTAGAGATATATGAGTTCCTGAAAGAGATAATGACACGTGGCGGTATAAAGAACGCTTCACGGCTTGTTACAGTTAAGTCCGGTGATGCAAGTTACGTACAGACCATGGAAAATGACATGATCTGGGAGAACATTGTTGAAGGAGAAAATGCAGATCCTACGCCTGAAGAGAACCAAGATCACCTAGTTCATATATCAGTAATTGATGGGAAGCTGTTAAATATTTTCCCGATAGTACAGAAAGCTATGCGAGATGAGTCTCCTGATGAGAAACAACAGCAGTATATAGCGTATGACGAGAGGCTACGTAAGCATAAAGAATCACATGAGAGTATGAAGGGTAGGTCTGGGCCTAACGCGCCCTCAGCACCTACACAGCTTACCCCGGGGCAAGAGAGTGGATTAGAACAAAGCGCACAGATGGGAGCACAGCTAGGAGGTAACAATAATGCAGTCAAGACAAGAGGATAGTTTAAAAAACCTATTGAATAGGCCAGAAGCGGTGTTTCTGTTTAAGGCATTTGATGCGCGAATACGAGAGTGGGAATCGAAGTTGGATGAGCTAAAGGAGAAGTATGATGCTGAAAGTTTGACAGGCAGGACAGTTATCCTTGAAGTGATAGAAGCATTGAATGGTTTTAAAAAGAGATTGGAAATTAGTGTTGACAAAAAATTGGTTTAAATGTAGGTACTAAGGAGTAACAGGAAATAATATGAGCGAAGAAAACACAAACGAAACAACTATTGCGGAAATGCAGGTTAAGCTAGACACTGTTATGAAGATGAATGAACAGCTACTTAATATGCAGTCCGTACAGCCAGCTCCGGTAGCGCCACAGCGCGTAGAGGTCCCTGACGTATGGGACACTATGGGTATGACACAGGAAGCGTGGGAAGGGTGTAGTCCAGAGACACAGGGCTTTATGAGCCACAGCTTGGCTTCTAACAACGCGCTACGTGGTGAGCTTGCTAATGCTCTAACAAGCGGACTGAAAGAAATACGTAATGAGATGAATCCACAGTCTGATGTCATTAAAGAGAAAATGGCAGAGTTACATAAGAAAGAGAATTTCAAGAATTTTTCACAGGATGCTCTAAGGCTTTTAGCCACGGATATACTTGAAGAAGAACAGGAAACTAACCCAGAAGAGAATGACACTGCATATCCCGGCGGCCCCGGAACGCGCGGTATACCTACCCCTAAAACGAAGGTGAAACTAACGAAAGATTCACCAGAGGGCAAAGAACTATACGCAACGTTTATGGAAGCCACAGGGGATGATAACAACGAAGCAGACGTGTTGTTTGCATTTAGGCAGAGTCTAGTAAATGGAGATAAATAATGGAAGACGTAACCACAGAGACAGTCGAAGCAGTAGTAGAGACGCCAGTAGCAGAACCCGTAGTCGTTGCACAGCCTAAACCAAAAACTAAAACCAGAGGCAAAGCAAAGGCAAAGAAGAAAGCAAAGGTTGCTCCTAAAGCAAAGGTAGTAGAAGCGGTAGCAGAAGAGGCTAATGTTCCTGAAGAGGACTTCATCCCTGAAACAACTGAAGATATTATCAATTCATTTACTAATGCTCCGGTAGGGCCATCAGCAGAGGTCGAAAAGCTCCGTACTACTCCACGTAGAGAGAGACTGTTACGACTCAATAAAGAACATCCAGAGAATGTGCATATAACTATTAAGGGTGATAGCAACGAGGATGAATGTGCTGGTAAACAGCAGTATTTCCTTAGAGAAAACACATATAACAGAAATTGCAAGACAAGTAACGTGTTGAAGATTGGACGGGACATTATAGCATGTATCCCCAAAAACGTTGATGCGAAGATTCATTTTGAGGTAGAGAAGGAAAGCTATAGGGAGGTTAACGATTCCCTTACAAAGTCGTTTGATGATACAGGTGATGGCGGCGTTCCGGTTGGTGTACTGAAAGCCAAGATTGGTATAAGTGGCCCGACGGGGGACAAACAGATAGCAGGACTCTCAATTCCTCACAGTAAACGAAAGAAAAAGACATAACGGAGAATATAAATGGCTAATGTAAAGATGCCCGAAGGGGCTAGAATAGTAAGCGGCGGTGGTCGTATTACTTATGATACATACACTGGAGATGGTAGTACAGCTATAGTGGCTGGCGATCTTGGGTATGTGGTTGCTGGGACAGTGGTTACTGCGGCAAGTACAGGTAAGGTACTAAAGACTGACGTAGCTCCTTTTACGGGCCCTCATCAGTGGGTAATGTTCCTAGAAGATAGCGACGCAACGGATGACTTTATTCCGGTGCAGTTGGTTAATGCTGATACGCTGTTTGGAGCTTACGTAGTAGATAGCGACGGTGATGATGTTACCATGGCAACTGCTGACAAGGGTACATACTGCCAGCTTTATAGTGACGGTAGTGGAGTGTGGGGAGTTGAGAATGCAGTTGCTACTGGCATAGCGATCATTGTTTCTGTTAATGCAGACGAAGCTCCATGGGAAGATTCGTGGAAGCTAGAAGATTCTGATGGGGTCGAACACAGTTATGTGACCTACACTCTGCTTCAATCACTGTTTGTCTAAAAGGAGGATAAATTATTATGGGTATTTATACTAAAACCCCTAGCGCGGTTTCCGCAATAGGGAACTCTCACTCCGATTGGAGAACAAGAGAGAATTACATCACACTTAAAGATACACTTTTCGATAAGGTTCAGAAGACCGTCGATGAGAAGCTTGGTGATGACAAGATGAATGAGCTGTTTGGTACTGGCAAAATGAGTAAAGAGTATGAGTCGGAGATGGCTATACTTGCCAATGCCAATACTATGCCTATTCTCGGTGTTACTGCTGGTATTAACGACCTCAGGTTTACAAGTAATCAGGAAGGATTCCCGTATCAGTGGACGTCTACCGGATATATGCTTGGTGCTAAGTGGACTAACAACTGGAAGAACGAAGAGGGTAAACTTGGTGTACGTGATGTTGGACGTGCGTCTAAAGACCTTCAGAATGCTTCTATCCGTACAATGACCAATATTAAGGCCGATATCCTTAATCGTGGTATTAGTGCTTCTACCTGCCCGTTCCTATGTTCGGATGGTGAGGGCCTTGTAGCGGATGACCGTGTTAATCCTGATCCAAGAGCTCCTAATTGGAGTAACCTGATTGTTCAGGGTGCTATCACTGAGGACTACCTCTTTGATGCTATGTTGTTTGCAAAACGTATGATTTCTCCTAACGGGGATAGGCTCTCTAATGAGATCCTTAAAATATTCATACCTGAAGCGTCTGAGCTTGATGCATATCACGTGTCAAAGACGGCTAAGGACGTTGATACCACGAACAACACAGTTAACTGGGCTTTCTCTCGGTTTAACTTCCAGACCCTCAAGTACTTGTCCACTGACCGTATCTTCTTCAAAGTTGGTACTGATATGGATAACGGCTTGAAGATCAAGTGGTACAATACGTTTAACATCCAGCCTTTGACCTTTGCTATGCCTCACGTAGACGGCGTTGTGGCACAGATGGCATTCTCAATTGGTTGTGTTGATCCCAGAAGGGAAATCCTCGGTGGTTTCCTCGCGTAGCAATAACAGGAGGGAGGGGGAGTTCCCCCCTTCTTCGCAAGGAGAAAATATGAAAAGAACACTTACAATTCTTATAGCTCTCTTGGCTGTTGCTAACTTTGCATTTGCTGATTGGGCAGATAATAACGCTGGTACATGCGGCGGTAAAGAAGGTGATGCCTTTTGGGTTAAACAGGGGGAGGCAAATTCAACTGCGACTAAGTGCTTACTTGGCTTCGTAGATACGGCTCTTACCAATACTGTTACTACATCCTATTATGCCACAGGTGCAGGTGATACGCTGAAAGGTGTTACAGGTGGACAGACGGCATTCTGGACAGCTAGTGCTGAGGGTACTAATTCGTGGGCCAGTATTGCTCCTACAGTATTTGCAGACAGTGCATTGACTAATACAGTAGCAAGTAGCTATACGGCTATTAGAATAGGCGATATGGTTATCGGCAAAATTGAAACAACTAATATAGTATTTTTTGCTACAGCAGTTGGAACTAATGACTGGAAGGGCGTGAGGTTGACTGAATGAAGCGTCTTATTGCTATAATGATAGCCTCCTTAATGGGGGCTTTGTGTATGGCAGGAACAACGCTTACACAGCTAAATACATCCAAACCATCTATGACCACAACTAATTCGTTATCTAATAAGAAAACGGCTTGGGGTCAGGTGGAGAGGATTACAATAGCATGTGAAACGAATGTAACCGTTACCATTACAGCATTGAAGGGATATGGGGCTTCGCTGGATGCAGACAGGGTTATATTCGCTGAATTGGCTATTACAGCGCCGGGCTATTCGACAAACCTAACCTCCGGCGCAATATTGGCTAATGATAAATTAGTATTGAAAACAAAATCAAGTAGCACGAACCAGACAGTACGTGCAGGGATAGTAGTAACACAATGACATTACGCGGTATACTTACGGAAATAATAACTGGCAATCGAGGGTCAATGACTCCTATGGTTGAAACGTCTGGACTGTATGCCGCTAATCTTCTAATCAGAGAGTTGAATGAACGTTGGAGCGCCATAGGGCAGAAACAATCTAAGTTTACCTCTCTTGATGACGAAGTGACATACGACGATAGGTATATGGGGGCATTTGTCGCTGGGCTTGAATATACCCTTTCAAAGAGAGGGGTAATGATGCAGGAAGCGGCGATAACGAGAGACCAATTTAAAGAAGAACTGACATTAGTAAGATTCCCAGAGGTTTAAAATGGCAGAAAGTTCTGTATACGAAACAATGCTTACCATGGGTAGTGGTACAGTAGAATATGAAATCAAAGGCGTGATTCTCCTCAATAACACTGAGGAGATTACTCTTTCGTGGGGAGTTGCCCAAGGTGATGAGCGCGGGGTAGTCGAATGGGTTAAGAAGAACAGGCTATTCGTAAAAGACTCCCAAGTTACCACAGAGATAATTCTTGATGGCATATGGAGAAGTTCTAACTATTGGCTATTCCCAGGTGTATCACGGGACAAACCGCCTAAGTTCGTACAGACTTTCCGTAAAGGGCTTGCCACAACAGCAGATGACAAAGAAGCATACATATATTCAGAAGGTGATAGTAGCGTAGTAGATGATAATACGTATACAGTGATGTTTCCTAACGTATCTCCTGTAAAGCTGGACACTGTTATAGGTCTGCTGAAAGTACGTACAACCGTCACCAACCCCACCTACGGGCATACTAAGTTAACAGGTAAGTTTGTATATGGGTCTATCCAAGGTGGTCCAGAGAAGGACGGAGCACATAACATAACCGTTACACTGAAGCGTGTAGTGCCGTTAACAGCCCCAATAGAAGAAGATCTAGCGAGCAGGAAGAAGCTAATTGATTCTGGTAAGACCATTATTGCTGACGGTGCTATAGAGAACGGGGTTAAACAGTGGAAAGACTTTGTATGGCAGGGTCTTGATCCAGATGACGAAGCGGTATGCTTAGATATAGACGTTCCTACATTTGTAGACAAGAACATTGAGGATGTGAATGCATGGTCAGGTACATCTGTTGTAGGTAGCTTGTATACATGGAATGTAGATGACAGTGTAGAGGACTGGGTGGACCATAGGCGTACGCGAGTAGTCGAAGCGCGTAAGGCATTTGATATGGATGAAGTCACCGCAAGGGTGGCAATGGAAAGTGGATACGTTACGGAAGCATGGGAAGTCGTTCTACCTATAACATTTGGTACGCAGAAAGACGGCACAGCAGTATTACAGATACACGCAGAGAATAAGAAGTGGGAAAACATTATTGTTGGTGACGATCCTACCACTGCTTCATTTCTAAAGTATTCAATCTCGAATGACAATGGATATGGCGCGTCAAAGGTTGAAATAGCAAAGGGCATTCCGACTTCTTCTATATTAGAGGTTATGGAAAATATTGCTTCTGAAGCTGGGTACTTGATTAGTGGTGTATCAATGCAGGAATCTGGTGAAGTATCTTCGTTACAGGTCAATAAACGAAAGACGTTCAATTACATAACTGATGATGTTATTGACGATCCAAAAACACAGACGAATATATCTGATGCAAATGGGGCTGTTAAGGGGCAGATCAATGTATGGCCTAGAATAGACCCTTCAGAAAAAGACGATCATATAACAGTCGCAAGCGCATATACCGACGACTATTCTTCGGGCATGAAATATTCTAAAGCGGTTGTGCAGGAACAAGACGATGGAGCATTCAATATTGTTGTATACCTCACGGACGAGCGCAGTGGTGGAGCTTCTGATGACGATGATAGGGCATGGTCACTAAGGCGGTCTCATCCAGAAACCACAGCAAATCCGTCTTCGGTTGGAACGTCGTGGGAATTAGAAAGAGATGGTATATTGAAAAGACCTACCGCTGATGATGGGTATTTCTGGCGTATAGTGTGGGAACAAATAGATTGTAAAATAACGCTTACGCCAAGTTCTGCTGAGAATTGGGCAAAACACGACGGAGGTAATACATTGCCGGGGGGATTTTCTAGGCCATATCGTGCTGGAATGTTCTATGCAGAGAAAGTAGTTTGGAGAGGCTGGACAAAATGGTATGCCGATTCAATTAAGGCATTACCAGCGTCTGCACTTGCTACTAACCTAACAGAGCAGAGTGCTACATAATGGACGATACACCATATATTCCAAAAGCTACAGAAGATGCTGTTAGCGCATTAGAAGCTCGTATTGCAGTATTAGAGCGCCCACGGGAGGACGAAGGTATAGTGCAAGGGGAAGAGCCTGCGACGGCCACAGACGCCACTGACGAACTCCTACGTACGGTTGAGCGACAGGCTATAGCAATCAACGACCTGAACAATGTTTTAAACAATATGTCAATGCGCCTAGACGAACTTCAGTCTGACATATTGGCTATACCGACGGACGTAACTGACGATGACGCTTTCAACCCTCACCCACATATGATTGCAGGGGACGGGGTGCATACCATAATGGAAGGGGAAACGGTAGAATTTAGAGCTGATGCGTATGAACCTCCACCATGGTATATATCTGAAACATGCGACTGCGGAAGTAGCGGAAGTAGCGGAGTTGAATACGGAGCAGTACCATATAATTCTGAAGTGTCAAGGAATTGGCTTAGTGATGTAGTATGGGATGAGGTGGAGGGGAAGTTAATGAAACATTGGGACGTAGTGACTTTAAGGAACGGCCTAATTTATAAGATTAGCGAAAATTGCGAAGATATTATAGTAGAAGCTGAATCCTGTACAGAACTCGTAGACCCAGAGTGCCCAGAATGAGCGCTACATTAAGATGGTATCCAGGCAGAGAAGGAGCGCCATTAGCAATGCCATGTAGAGAGGGCGTAAAAACGCTTCTATGGACCGACAAAGATACTGATCCTAATTGTTGTTGTATTGAAATAGAGAGTAGTTCTTCAAGCTCTCCTTCCAGTTCCAGCTCTCCAAGTTCTCCATCAAGTGGCTCTGAGAGCTCGCCATCGTCGCCTGAGAGCTCTAGTCCTTCTTCCAGCTCACCAAGCTCTGATAGTTCTCCATCTAGCGATTCCAGCCCAAGTAGTAGTAGTAGCTCACCAAGCTCAAGTAGCGAGTCATCAAGCGAGCCGCCGGGGCCTTGTGATGACTGTTGCCAGACGCTTACGGTTACATATGATGGTATAAATAGTGGGTGGGCAACGAGTATTTTTAACGGATTGCCTATAGATGTCCCGTATTTTGGATATTACGATGGGCAATGCTTGTGGCATATAGAAGGCACGTACGGTGGCATTGCGTATGAGATATGGATAGGTGTAGATATCGTTCTGGATACAGCGCCTTGGATGGATATTACTTTTGGAAGTGGTACATATCAGTGTAGCTCTGGGGAATCATCAGCAGTGTGTCCAGAAGACGTAGCAACGTGGTTTACGCATACAGCAACAGGTACAGTAACGGTGGAGTGTGCAGAGTGAAGGAGCTAAATAAATATGTGATAGCAGTTGGGCATACAAGAGACAAGTATACTCGATTGCTGGATAGTATAGATTCAGATGTTAAACGTGAAAATGCTACGCTTATCAAAGTGTGGAATGGTGACGGAGAATACGAAGGTGCTACTAAAGTGCCAAACGATTCATGGGATGTGGGGATGTACATTGCAGGGGCATCTAAGCTTAATGATGATGACCTATGCGTATGCCTTAATGACTCGTGTATGCGATTTGACGGGGAATGGCTTAGTAAAGCATATAAAACGCTACAGAGTGGTGTAGATATACATGCGTATCAAGTGTCTATTAAGCGTACGCACTATTATACAGGGGAATCTGGACAGCCTGATGCAATACGATTCGTGAGAACACATGCTTTCGGGGCAAGAGCGGGTATTATTAGATCAATGCGAGATATTAAATGCAAAGCAGGGATGGTTGGCGATAAATGGGCAAAGAATGTTGAAAGTCATTGGCATAGAGGGCATACGTTTATTGTAGGCGATTATGGCGATAGCGTACGTGACGATAATAGTGAACGCTATGAACTCAGACGCAAGAAGGTTAATGTAATAATACCTCTTGGCAAAGGCTCTAAAGCTGATAACGAAGAAGCTCGGTATGCTATACGTTCAATGGTAGAGAACCTAAGAGACCTTGGGGAGATTATCATAGTAGGCGAATATCCTTCATGGTGCAAGGGGCTGAAACACATCCCAATGGATGATATACGTTATCCAATAAAAGACTGTAATATAATCGCAAAGCTGAAGAAAGCCGTGGAAGATCCAGCAATGACTGAAAAGTTCATTTACTGGTGTGATGATATGATGCTCCTTCAAAGAAGATGGTCGTATCAGTTGCCTGTAAGCGTACGTAATATCTATACAAATCCTGATGATAGTAGATATGTAAAGACTGGGTGGTTTAAAGCATTAAAGAAAACGCATGAACGGTTTGGTATAGGTAGTAAGTACTACGAGCCACATACGCCAATGTATTGCGATACTGCTGAGTTCTTAAAGATGTGTGATGAATACAACTGGAAGAACGGAGGGTGTATAACGCATACTTTGTATTACAACTATGCTAAAGAGAAGCCATATGACAATGACACACTTCATACGTATTCCCCGAAAGGCACAGTGCAGGATATTATAGACAAAGTGGATGGTAAAACAATAGTTGGATATACGGATAATTCACGTTCGGATGTATTACGATGGGCAGAGAAATACTTCCCAAAGCAGAGCAGGTATGAGCTGGATACTCCAAAAGGCATATTAGGAAATGCAATAGAGACAGCATTAAAACATACTGGGCCTGAATGGAACGTACTGAAGGTTAAAGCCAATGCGTTTAAAAGAGAATTTGAAGGTAGATACACAAAGCTTGGATGCAACGATAGAAAGCGAGTAAACAAAGAATTTCTTATACCTATGCAGGCATTAAATCATGGGGTAGTAAAAAAGAAAGCTCCATGCAGTCATTGTGGAGGGAAGGCAAAAGATACGGGAACACGTGACTGCATAGCATGTACGGAAAAGCATATAGAAAAAGCTCAAGTGTTAATAGACGAATGGTATCTAAACAACGAATACATAGCAGAATTAAGTGCGGCAAGGGGCAATTTAGGATGTGCCGAAGACCATATTGTACGGATAGATAAAAGTTTAGCCTGTTCAATTCGTGATGCACGGCTTATTATATCTCGTGGTGGTACATATGATGTAGGGCGTGTATACAAATTGCTTAGATCGGTGTTAGACGAATTAGGAAGGAGATAACGAAAATGGCAACAAGAAATAGACGGAGCGCAACAAGAGCCTATGCAGACCAGTATAATGAAGAAGATCCTGCTGATGCTTTGATAGCAAGGAGAAACGCCAGAAAAAAGATGCGTGATCCAGAATATAGGGCTAAAAATGAATCAGCTATTCCTACAGAAGAGGAAGTAGGCCTTGATCCGGCTGTTGAGCCATACGTATATCCAGACACTAATATACCTTCTAGACAACCAACCCCATACGAAGAGCAAGTTAGCGCAAGCGCAAACAATAGAGAGGTTGGGGTAATCCCACAAGCAGAACGTAGACCGGAACCAATGTCAGCGGAACAATGGGATAGAAACAATACGTGGGACAGGTCTGATAATTCGCAGTTCGGAGCAAGTTTACCTCCTTCCCAGAGGGCTGGCATTGATGAGATGCAGAATAGAGACAGAGACGCCGCTAGGAAAGCACGAATTGCTGCTATGGAACGTAGAATGACAGAAGATGCCAATAGGCGGCATGGCGGTGCATGGATAGGTAAACAGCTCAAGAAAGTTCCATGGGGAACCATTGGAGATAGAGTTTCAAATTATTTTAATGGCGATACGCCCCCTATTGAAGTAGGGTTGGACGAACCAGCAGTTGCTCCTCTGGATGCCCAGCCTGAACAGGGGGCTCCTACGCAAGAACCTATTGATCCTAGCATGGGGAATGCAGTACCAGAAGAAGTACCAGAAGAAGTAGGGGTTGATCCAGAAGGGAATAACCTACAGGATGATCCAGCTACTATGGGTGCTATCAAGGACCTGAAAGTACCGGAAGTAGGAATAAAGAAGTACAAGACGATCAATGATATAGTACCCGGTGACGAAGAGTATAATAACCTTAATCAGTATCAGCGTGATGCCCTTGATAAAGATAGAGGGCTCCTTTCAAGCCTACAGACACAGATGGGATATGAAGCATCTAGGTTAAATGGTACAGGCGTTACTGGCAAGAGAGCAAGAAAAGCATATGCGGTATTGTCGGCTCAGTATAATCAAGCACGTGCCAATATAACACAGAAGCTAAACAGTTTCGGTATACGCACAGAAGCGGCCGATGTTCGTAAGCAGTTGCTTACTGCTGGCATGAATGAGGCTGAGATAGACGCATTCGGGAAGATCGGAGCTGGAGAAGGGGCCGCAAAAGCAACGGCACAGGGGGAGATAGAGGTAGCTAATGTACAGTCTGTTGCTGAATTGGCTAAGGTGAAATACAATAAGGACAAAACGGACAAAGATGAGGCTAGGGCTCAGGGCGTACGTGATGACGAAGCCAAAAGGCTAGCGCTGGATGCTCAACAGGCATTTGTTAACTCAGAACAAACAGAAGCCGATAAGGGGTTTGTCACACGTGTATACGAAGAGGCTAAAACAGCTATTCCTGCCTTATTTGAAAGTGGAGATTGGTCAGAACAGCAGATAGAAAACGAGCTCACTTCAATAGCATTAGGAGCTGGAATAGGGGCAGATGCTGTAAAGAACGCATTATTCAGATCTAAAGATCCTGAAACTGGTAAACGTGATTGGCGCGGAAAGGTTATGGACACGTTTTTAAGCACACTCTCTACAGGGTTGTTGAAGCAGAAGAGGCTAGGAGGAGCTTACGGTGATGGAGCAGATAAGATATTAAATGAGACACTTGGCATTGCAACTGATGCTCCGGTCGATCCGAATATAGGAGAAAATGGCAAAGGGCCTAAGATGATGTCTATTGCGGCTGGTGGCGTACAAAGAAAATATCCAGAGCTTCCTGAGTTTGAACCATATATGGATACTGAACATGACCCTGATATTTTTATGTCAGAGTTTTTCAAGTGGGTTGATAACGGTACTGATGTAGCAGTAGACAGTACGGAAGCATTGCGTTCTCAGAATGAGGGGAAGTCAATGTTTTCTAAAGGAGGAACGCCTAAATCAATGAGCGAAGCAGTAATAACAAGTACGCAGGAACGATCAAGAGCAATGATTTTACGAGAGGCGGCTATTGCGTATGAAGGAAGTATGCAGAGTGCATTTGGTAAGATCGCGTTGCATGATGTTGAAGCCATAGATGATTATACATTTTTGTATAAGGCTTATACGGAAACGATTGAGGCTATAAAAGCCGAGCCTCTTAAAGCATTTGATAATGCAATAACAGTAGAAAGGTTATTGAGATCTACACGTGAAGCGCTGTGGGATGAGAAAACGCGCAATACTATCAAGAAATATACTGACGCATAAATAAGAGGGCAACATGGCAGAAGCAAACAGAGCAGGTCAGAACGCATTTAACAACACTGCGCGTAGGGTTAAAATACCAAATAGGGGTATTTCGGCAGAAGAAGAGATACGTTTACGTCAACAGATGCTTGCACAGCCTACGTATACACAGCGTACTCAGAAGATACAGGCCGATCCTGCTTTCATAGGCAAGGCTCCGGTTGCTCCTGTTACAATGGCTGATATGATACGTATTCAGGCTACAAGACGAGCTGATCCTTCTTTAATGCCAGAACAACAGGCCATTAGAGCAGGTGTGGACAGAGAGCTTACACGTGGTGAAAGCTTTGCGGATAAGTTCTCTACGCTGTTTAAACGTGGAGAGCTTCTTGCCACTCTTGATAAAGCAATAGCTGATGCTTCTGATATACCTGATAGGGCAACTTCAGATAAGGCAGTTGGTGAATTGTCTAATATGAGGGATACGTACCTTTCTGCCACAGGTATCAGTCCTATAGAAGGTAAGAACGTATTTGAAAAGCTTGCATTCGGGGCGGCTCCTTCAGTTAGTGAAATGGGGCGGTTGATATTACGTGAAGCAATTGTTGAAGGCGTAGTGGCAATAGGTGGTGTAGCCTTAACAGCGTTAACAAGTGGTGCTGATGCAGGTACAGGCGCGGCGGCGGCGGTAGTGTCTGGTGGAAAGTTGGTTAATACAGGCCGTAAGATGGTGAATATTCTACGTGGTATGGGCGCGGCGGCTCGTTCTGCTACAAAGGTGAAGGGCCTTTCAAGGCTTGTTCATTCAGTAGATGCTGTTAACGACGCGCGTAAGGCATATGGGGCGTTAGGAATGACAGGAAAGATTGCCGATAAGCTTGCACGTAGAGGCCCGTCTCTCCTCTCCTTTGCCAAGGGTGCGGTAAGCATGATGCCTGTAATGAAACAGGGCCGTGGTCAGATATACGGAGAGATGTATAGAGAAGGTATTCCACAGGATATTGCACGTCCGGCCTCATATATAGGTGGTACGCTGTATGGCCTCATAGAAGGTGTCCTATCGCCTCTGGGAGCCGTCGCAGGGCCTACAAGGTTACTTACTAAGGGTGTAGCAACTGCGGTGCGTAAGGGCCTTATGAACGCAGTAGGAAAGGGCACAGCGAATGGCATTAAGAACCTCGTTGCAAAGATGGGTATGAATGCTCTTACAGAATGGGCAGAAGAGGGCGCACAGTCCGTAGCATTAAATTCTACGCTATTAACAGCACGTCAATTCAATAAGCATAGGCTCGTGGAGGCTCATATTATTGATGGTATTGAGAATGCTATTAAGGCCAATGGGATACAGGACGGCTGGGACGTAGTAGAAAAGGGATGGGAGGATATGAAGGATAGTATATGGGGAGTCCTTGGCATGACCATACCTTTAAGTCTTGGTGGAGGGGTAATTGATATAAGCTCTGCTAAGGCTGTTGGAACATTAGAGAAACAGCTTGCAAAGGACGGCATAACGCCTGAATCGCTTACAGAGTCAAGAGCACAATATGACACAGAAGCAGAATATCTTCCTAATCTGAAAGAGAAAATGAAGCTTATCTCCGAAGCGGGAGAATTAGGGCTTGGTGGGGATGACTTTAATAACCAGATAATCAATGCTACAACAGACGACGATAATACAGCGGTAGCTATGAAGATGAGCGCGGCGCGGAAACAGAGAGAGATACAGATAGATACAGAACAGAGAGAAAAGGCAGAGGTACAGGAAACAGAACGTGTAGCCAACGAAGAAAAGATTGAGAAGGAGATTGATAGGGCATATGCAAGCACACCGGAGCTGGTAAAAGGAGCTCTTATCGGTGGGGAAGATATGACGGCGTTGGAAACTGAGACCCAATTAACAGCCAGTGAGCTTGCTACACGAAGAAGCAGAACAGTAGATACGGTTAAAGAGGCTAAGAAGGTTCTAGGAATGGTAGAAGGTACTATTCAGGATGCTACAACCCAAGACACCAAAGCTGGTGTAAAGAAAATACAGAAGGAATTAGCCAAGGTCGTAGGCAAAGCAGAGGCTGAACGTATATCCAATCTAGTAATACAGGATATAGCTGATACAGCAGGAACGGCAAAAGCAGTAGCACAGGTAGTTAAGGCCATTACAGAAGGTAAAGAGCTTGGTGACGGGTTACAGGGCAAGTACGATACTAATAAGAAAGCAGTAGACAAGAAGATGGCTGATATTGAAGCTGACAAGCTACGTACAGAAGAAGAGAAACAAGCTATTATTGCTACGAAAGAAGAGGCAAGGGCATTTAAAGCTGAAGTTAAAACATTCAAAAATGGCCAACTATCCAAAGAGCAACAGGAATATTTAGACACTAAGCCAAAGCTTAAAGCGGCCGTTAAGGAGATGTTGAAGAGGGCTGGTAAGCCATATGCGGAAGGTACGGTGTCTGTAGGCCATGCATGGAATAAGGACAATCAGGGACGGCGATACAAAGTAGCAACTATACTTGAAGACGGCAAGATTGAGAAGATGAGAGGTGGAGAGTTTACGGGAAGATCACTACAAGATTTGAGCAAGTCAGAGCTCAACTCTGTTGCTGATGCGTTGGGCATTCATAGGGGAAGCGAAGCTTTGATGAAAGCTGATGTTGCCAAGAAAGCTGGAATTGATATGTCAATGAACGAAGATCATGTTTCGTTTGCTATAAATCTTGCAACAGACGTAGGAAATAAAGCTCGTTCTATCGGGTATATCAAGAAGGTATTTAATGACAAATTCCCTGATGAGCCTATAACGAGCGAAATAATACAGACAGTGGCACAGGACACTGACATTACAACGCGCGAAGGAGTACTTACGGCCAGAAGCCTGATAGGAAAGAATACAAAGAAAACAAAGGTATCTATTGTTAGGTCAGGAAAGACAAACCTTGAGAAGATAAAAGAAGGATCTAGATCAGCAGAAGAAAGTAAGTCAGAGAATGTAACTGCGCTTATTCACAAGTTTGTTACGGAACATGATGACAATTCGGCATTAGGAGGAGAGCTAGAGGTCTTAATAAACATTACTAAATCTGCAATGGAAACTATTAAAACAGATACTAGTGCAAGCAACGTATTGGCTACTATAGAGGCTGTAAAGAATACGTTATGGGAATTCAGGCAAAGTCTTGCCAATCACCTTGGTAGAACAATTACTATGGCTGATGAGCCTAGTTTCTTAGGGGAACTTGTTGGCAATGTAGTAGATGAAGCAGTGGATTGGGCAGAACGTAAACACAAAGCAACTAAAGCATTTAATGATATGGGAGCAAGTGTTGACGGTCTATGGCCAGCAGACGATTATGAAGTAGAGGTGCGTGAGGAAGAAGTCAACGAAACGATGCTTAGTGACAAAGAGGTGGCAGAGGAGCTTGGAGGCACTATTGCAACAGACAAGGATTTGATAGCAAGAGGAGAAGAGATTGGCATAGTAAAGCAACTTGCAAAAGACCTTAAACTAGACGTTGTATTTACCACAGGAGGCGATTCTGCGTACTATGGCGGTAAAGCTTATCTTGCGACAACAAATAGCTCTCCATTGTTGGGAATATTTGGTCACGAACTTTCGCATAGCTTAGACGTACGGAGCAGGAAAAAAGCAGACAAGCTATATGCAGTTCTGATGCAAAAGTACCCAGATCTAATTGCGGAAGCAAAAAGTCAGTATAAGGAATTAAGTAGCGACCATTGGGACTCGATAAAGGATAATCCGCAGATGGTTAGGGACGAGATACGTGCAACGGTTATAGAGAAAGCATTTAATGACCCTAAGTTCTGGGACGAGGCTAAAAAGAACTTAGACGCTTCCTTATGGAACACGATAGTTAAGTTGGTTAAGAACTTCCTTAGCAAGATCAATGGGATGTCATTGGATTCTGATAGCAGGAATCTGTATATTACGATTAGTGATTACGTAGCAGCGCTCACGCAGATAGAAGATCCTCATAGCAATACAGCGATACAGCGGTTGAGTAGTGATAACTCACTAATTGCAGATGCTAAGAAAGCAGGATATACAGTTGGGCCAGTAGCTCACGGAGGTAGGGGAGATCAGACGTTTACTAAGTTTGATATAGATAGGATGGACTTAGGTGCTCATTTTGGAACAGACAAAGCGGCTGAACATTTCGGTGGCACGAAACGTAGCTTCATGCTGAAGATTGATAATCCATTACGCTTACCGGATATGGGCACATGGACAGGTAAAACTATGGCTTCATACTTACAGGAACATGGCTTTCCTATGGCAACTAAGCAGATGTCAAAAGCACAGCTACGCAAGATGTTCTCTGATGCAGGATATGATGGTATAGTGTATATGAACAGAGGAGAAACAGGCGTTCCGTATGAGGAGTATAAAGAACGTACACGTACATTCGGCACGTCATTTATGGAATCAAGTGATGCTAGGTTCAAGAAAGCATTCCCAGAAGCGGTAGACAGCTATATAGTATTTGAACCTAATAAGATAAAGCTGATAGATGATGTAACAAAAGATGACGCAGGAAACATCATTCCTCCTTCACAGCGCTTCAATACCGAGATAGACGACATACGCTACCTGCCTACAAAAGAACAGCGTACAGGCAAGATAGTCAATGATACATATACAGAAGACGGAAACAGAGATGATTACAGCAGAACCGAATGGGCACGTCAAATGGACGAAACTGTTCATCCTACACGTATAGAAGAAGAGACGATACGCGCGGTAGTAGGAGAGATAAAGAAGACCACAACGTCACAGAACTTGTTACAGCGCATAGGAGATAAGACAGTACCAATGTTCAAGACCTTGGCAACGTCACTCAGTAGCATAGCTCCTAGCGTCCGTAATCTATTCATAGCACAGGAAGGTAATACACAGAATAGGGCATGGGGAGTGATGAAGAAAACATTTGACTATATCCTTGAAAACCATGATACATTTGTTGATGCTGACTTTGGCAAAGCAGAGCCGATTATAGCTTCTGATGGCGTAAAGGTTCCTTACTGGAAGAGAGGCCATACGGCTTCAATGTATGGCTATGTGAAACAGGCAAGGCTTGCTGAAGTAATGGAAGCTTATGACGATGGTGGTGATGTTGCTGTACAGAACAAGATAGAAGATATTGCATTTGCTCTTTCTAATGACGTGAAAGAACAGAAATGGATAGCAATAAATATTGAGAAGCTTGTATATGCATTTGCAGGTACGCCGGGCAAGAGCATTATTCAGGACGATGGTACGATTGAAACTATTCCACAGCGTAATGCAGATGGTAGTTTAAAGATCAATCCTAAGAAGCTTACTAAATGGCATTTCCCACATCCTCCGGGCGGTTTGGTTAAACAGATAGCAGGAAAGGCTACAACAGCAGTTGTACTCGATCCTCGTAAGATGATAGAAATTGCCAAGAGCGCAGATGCTAAATTGGTTGCTTCTTATAAGCCTTACAGGCATTTATCTGATAAACAGTGGTATCCTGCAATCGCTGACGAATGGGCCAATTCACATCCGAAAGTGGCTTTCCACAAGAACATCTTAGATCAGATGCCTATGGTAAGACAGTTTGATACGCAAACCCATAGCGAGAAGCGCGTTAACCAGCTAGAGTCGGATAAGCCAGCAGACATTTATGGTAACTATCAGGCAAACAATACGTACAAAGAACTATTCCTTGATAATATACGTAATGTAAAGCCAAGAAGCTATGCTGAGTCAGATATGGTATTGTATCAGCTTCCTGAGCTTATTATTAAACAGGCTAATGAGGTGAAACAGTATCAATACAATTCGCTTGTAATGACATGGAAGAATGCCATACGCAAGAATGCCCCTGCACTTAGGGAAGTATTAAGCGAGAATGAAGTGAAGCAGATGATGCGTATATTGGAAAATATGGAAGGTACTATTGATGATACACAGGACGTATTTACAGAAATGATAAATAAGGCCATGGGCAAATATGGGAAGGTTATTCTTCAGAGCCCTTGGGTTATGCTCTATCAGCCTGTATCTCTTACTTCAGCAGAAGATGTTATCGACAAGGAGTATATCCATATAGGGATTAAGCAGAAGCTTTCACGTCAGGGTAAGGATATTCTCACTAGTGTATTGGGTGAGCAAAATTACCTATATATGCGTAGAACACTTGGCCGTATTGAAACACAGTATGATGATGACAGTATGTATACAGCGTCATTTAACAGCGCGGCAAATATACATAAACCCGGCCTGAAGGGAAAGGTTAAAGACCTTGGTGGATGGCTTAGTAAGGGGCTCACATTAACTGATTCACAGGCCATTGACACAATCATACTTGGAGCATATGCCCAGATAACGGCAGAGAATCCTAGTATGAGCAAAGAAAAGGCTATACATTATGCAGGTAACTTAGCGGTAATGGCAACCAACCTGACACAGGTGTCGTCGGAAACGGCTCACATGTCGCCTATACGTAGTAGCAAGAGCGCGATAGCACGTGTACTTAGCTTTATGACAGGAGCTACGTCACAGGCTTGGAACGTGGCTGAGAGGCGCTATTCAGCATTGAGACATGCTATTGCAACAGGAGACAAGCAAGAGATGGCGGCGGCATATGGAAAGATGCTATCAGTGGTACGTGTATTGGCTCTACAGGCAGTTGCTATCGGGGCAGTGAAAACACTAAGGAGTAAATGGAGAGATGAGCCAGACGACGATGATAAGAAGAAATTTAGTGCTTTACGCAAGTTGACTATCAATTCTGCTGACAGCATATTAGGATATTTGCCGGGCTCGTCTACTTATTCACCACTGCTTATGAGTAAGTTTGCTAAGGGCCTTGGCGATGCTGATGCGGCTAAACGTTTTGGCTTCCGTAGTGGGCGTACACCACACGCTTCAATGATTGCGCCAGTCCAGAAGATGGGTCGTGGCATGGAGCAGATATGGAAAGCAATGGGAGAAGAGAAGTCGGTTAAGAGATCGGAAGCATTGGAACGTGGTGCTAAGAATACATACACCGCAATGGGGTCATTGATAGATGTATGGGGCTTGGGTGTTAATCTGACAGGGATTACACGTGACATAACTAAGATCAAACAGCATGTGTTACCAAAACAAGATACAATAGAAGAAAGAGTATTACGTAACCTAAGAGGAACAAAATAATGAAGAAGGCAATATTCGCATTACTACTGACAGCCCTATATGGATGGGGAGCAGACAACACAGAAGACGTGGACAGCAACGACATTAAGTATCAGCCCTTAACCCTCTATGCAGGTGATGCTGGCACAATACAAGTACCATTCTTCAACGATGGTGAAGCAAGGGCAGTAGATGCAACTGAGACAGCCTACTTCTGGTGGAGTACGAATGCGCTTGATAGCGCGTCTATATATACGCTTACGGCAGAGGGAAGTAATACCTTTTCATATGGCTCTTCGTTCTTTCCTACCAATTCGCCTACCATCTCTAAATGGATGTGGGGAGCTGGTATAGGCAATAAGGGGTATGGGCATGGGGATTTGTTCGTACTGAAGAACCCTTGGTATACGGCTTCAAATCTTGGCATTACATCTAACATATTGGACTTTGCAAGGTTTGACGGTTATCTTAATGTAGGAGACTTCCCAATGATAGGGAGTGATACTATCCTTGTCACGAACAACGGTACTCACATATACCTTGATTTTGCTCCAAGCTCTGACACAACAACAAAGGCATACGTGGATGCAGGCGACTTGGCGAATAGCAACTATACAGCTACAGCAGTATCAGCGGAGGCTGTATTACGCATTGCAGGTGATCTAGGTATAAGTAACTACGTGGACAGTGTATTAGGAACTGAGACAGCCTTACGTATAGCAGGGGATTTGGCTGGAACGAATTATACTGATTCTTCTATAGCAACGCTTACAGGAAATATACCTTCATTAGAAGAAGATATAAAGGCGCTGAAAATCTACCATTACGGCACCGATGATATAACCATAACCCCAGATTCAGAATTTACATTTGACGGAGCAGGGGCGATCACGGCGTATTCTGGCACCAATGCAAATATCGTAATCCCTTGGGCGATTGGAGGGGTTGCGGTTACGAATATAGGCCCCTCTGTATTTCAGTTGAACGGCACCCTCGTAACCCTGGATGCACCAAAGAGTGTAGTATCGGTGCAGGGGGCCGCTTTGTCGGGATGCTCTGCGCTGGAGTCGGTGTCTATCCCGTCTGCGGTGACGATTGGGCCATCGACATTTGCGTCATGCTCATCGTTGGCGACATTGTCTCTGCTGAGCGTAGACGAGGTCGGGAATACCGCTATGGCTAGTTGCTCGGCCTTGGTTAGTGTGTATTTTGGAGGGGACAAGCCCACGGAGGGAACAACCATATATCAATTGACTCCCAACGTAACAAACTACGTAACGTCCGTAACTGCGACAGGATGGGGTGATACCTTCGGAGGCCGTCCGGTTGTATTTCCGCAGGTCACGGCAAACAATGCGATCGTAAAGGGCACGTTGGAGGTTGACGGAGTAACAACGCTCAACAGCAATCTTGTGGTATCAGGCACGGCATCAGGCGCAACCCCGACAGCAGACGCGCACTTTGCCACCAAGCTATACACGGACACGGCAGACGCTTTTCTTCTGCCGTATACAGGAGCAACAACCAACGTTGATTTGGGAACGAATGGTATATCAGCTGATACGTTTTATGTAGACAGTGACACGCATAGAGTAGGAATAGGGACAAACGGGCCATCAGGAATCCTTGATGTTAAAGCAAACGCCTTTACATTAGGCGAACTCTCCCCAGACACATTCTCGCACCAAGGCTACACGACAGATGGGATATATCATTATCCAATAGGTACAGAGGTTATATGGAAACGTAATTATGACGCTGTATGGAGTATTATATCTTCCAATAACGTACCATTTGATGGCATTAGTGGAGATCATTTAGGTGATGGATGCTACTATAATGGTAAGCTATACATTCCTGGGGAAACATATGTCAGTCCTACGACATTTTCAGATCAGCAAATATTAGTCTTTAATGCAGATACATTAGCACGTGAAAACGCGATTGATGTGTCGGCTCAGGGGTATGAAATATCTGGATTAGTAGTTGTACCAGAAGACGGAGATAACGGGATAATTTATACATCATCATATGCCGATGGCTCTAAACTATGGAAATATGACTTGGACACTTTTAGTTACCTTGGATATATAGATATAGCTACTCCGTTCACACAGATACAAGGGATTACATATAAAGATGGGTTTTTTTATTTATCTGCTTACTCACATGGTATTTATGTGATGAATAAAGACGGTACTGGTATAAAAAAGATTGCGTATTTCCCTTTAAGTGGGTCAATCAATGAAGGGCTTGATTATTCTCAGGACACATTAAGGTGGCTTGTAGATAATGGTGTTGGTTCTGGAGACGGACAGAAGCAGGTGCGATATTACAGCGTAACTCCAACCGACGGACTTGTTGTGTTACCTACAGGCAACGTAGGTATCGGAGTACCACTGCCTACGACAAGGCTTGATGTTAATGGTGACGCTACTATTAGAGGCAATGGAACATTCACTGGCACAGTATCAGGCATCACCCCGACAGCAGACGCGCACTTTGCCACCAAGCTATACACGGACACAGCGGACGCCTTACTTGTGCCGTATACAGGGGCAGACAAGGTTGTGACAATTGACTCGGCAAACGTTCGTACAAATACATTCGGAGGGCTGTTGACTATATTGGGTAGTAGGGTGCAAGAGGGGTTTAGTACAACAGCAAGCGGAGCCGTTAGCTACGCAGGGGGAGGATTTACGACGGCAAGCGGAAGCTTTAGCCACGCAGAAGGACATAGCGCAAACGCAATACACGATAACACCTTTGTGTGGTCTAGCGGCGCGGAAACATCCAGCACCGCGATCAGGCAATATACGGTGTATGCATCGGGGGGGATACGCTTGCTTGGAGGGCCGTTGGAGGTTGACGGGGTAACAACGCTCAACAGCAATCTTGTGGTATCAGGCACGGCAACCGCAAGCAATCTGTCAGGATCAAATACAGGGGATCAGGATCTTACTGCCAGCAACGTCGCACAGACCAATGCAACGCTTGGGGCAACAACTCAGGATGCTTTAAATTATCTTGCCAATAACTCAGGAGGCGCACCAGAGGGAACTGCGGTGCTGTCAACTGGGCCGGAGCTGATAACTAAGTTTTTACGAGCAGACGGCGACGGTACTTGTTCGTGGCAAGTTCCTGCTGGCGGGGGCGGATCAGGGACAATAACCTGTCGGTGGGATTACGTATATGCTGAATCTGCTGGCTTATGCGTAGGACCTGCACAGCCTAGCAGTTATATCACAAACCTTGTGTATGGCGTAGTTACTCAGGAGGTCGCATTCCTTGCCTTTGATGATGCGACCGAGGAATATACATCTGCACAAACGTGGCAGACGTGGCCTAGCTGGGATGGTAAGGTCATCGTGAGGGGGTCGGCTTGGTATGCTGATGCAACGCCCGGAAGCGTCACGTGGACACTCCACTATGTAGGCGACGGGACAACGGCGAGCACAGCGGACTTGACATACACAGGGGCGGCAAGCTCCCCGACAAGCCTTGATAATTGGCAGGCAACGGCAACGCTTACGGGGGTAGATGCAGGGGATGCAATAACATATTGGATAAGCCGTGACCCTACAGACGACCCGACAGGCGATAATTACATTAAGACGATAGCAATCGGATGGGGGCAGGAATGAAAGCGCTTATAATGATACTTTTGATGATTCCGTGTCTTGGGATTGGTGGAGCGGCTGTCAACTTTGACGGAGTTGATGACTACATTGTGATGCAAAACGATGCGAGCCTCAACGATTGGGCAGAACAGACAATATCGTTATGGATAAAAATCACGACTATCCCTCAAACGTTTACAAGAATTATTGAAAAAGGGGCAAACAACGAATGGACTATGTCACTAAATTATGCTAGCGCATCGGGCTTATTGAATGTTCAGCATATTGGAGCACATACGCGTTTTATTAGTTCTTCCGGTCGTGTAGACGATGGTTTGTGGCATTATATTGCTGTTACAATAAGCTCGAGTTATTATATAAAGCTGTATATTGATGGCGTCATTGATGGAGAGGGGCAAGACAATCCTCCTGGCTTTACAAAAGACGGAACCATATATTTAGGGCGGTATGGCGGCGGTGGGTATTTTTTTGACGGCACAATGTGCAATATTCAGATTTATTCAAAAGTACTCACCAAACAAGAAATAGAAAGAATCTATACAAGTAAAAATGCATGGTATCCGAAAGAAGGGCTTGTATCACGATGGACTATGCAGGGCAACGGGGTAAGCTCAGGTCAACCGTATGCAAACGGGAGCACAGTCAAGGACTCCGCAGGCTCAAACAATGGAACAATACGCGACGGGGCAGACAACAGCATGACGCTGAAACCATCACCGACGCGCAAGAAACGGGGGAGAAGATGAGAGCATTTTTTATAATTGATAATGGAAACGGGACCGTCAGAACGGAAACAGAAAACAGCTGGAATACGCCAAACAATAAGCCTAATCAGTTGAAGCGTTATGATCTTGATAATGATGTTTTGCCGATAGTACCGGACGCTAAATATCTTGCATGGAACGGCTCGGAGATTGTAGAGGCGTCTCAGGCCGTCCAAGATGCGATCACAGGGGCAGAAGACGCACAGGAGCAGGCGGTACAGGAGGCAGAATCTCCAAGCGGGGCGCTGGCAAATTGGAACCAACGCGAGAAATGCCTTCTGTTGGTTTGTTACAAATTGGCACAGCAGCACTGGCCGCAAATGACTAAGGCACAATTCCTCGTTAATGTCAGAGCAGAATGGGATGCCGCAAAATGAAACTACCTGACCCACTAATGCTTAAATAAGGGCTAATATGAAAGAAGAAACAGAAGAAGTTGTTGAGGCCGTAATAGAAGCCTTGGTCACGAAAGCAATAGTAAAGCTATTGGGAAGGTATGGAATAACGATACCTGCAAAGACGGTTGCAAAAGGAGTTGGTAATGTAGGAGATTGGATAGAAGAAAATGTTGATGCAATACAAGAACGGATACACAATAGAGATACACTAATACATAAACTAAAGGAACGGATACATGAATAACAGAATACGCGAACATCTCCCATTATTGATCACCTGCTTTCTCCTGTATATACAGCTAGGCATGGTAGGATGCGCTATACGGGCCGATAAGCGCGAGGAGGTACTAAGTGCTGTCTTGGAAGCTACTACGCCCCCAGAGGCCATACAGACACCTTCAGTAACACCTGAGACGGTCGTGCCTGTGCTGACGGACAATGCTCGTGACATATTCCGTTGGAAGTTCCAATATGTTGATAGAAAGCAACACGGCTTTCCTCCTTCATGGAGAGCTAAGATATGTGTTCCTATTACATTGAGTGGGGACGCAGGGACATTGACACTTACTCTTAGTAATGATACTACGTCTTTGGTACTATCTCCATACGACTCTGGGGAGAAGCCTAAATATACTGATAATGGCATGGCACAATTTGAGCCACGTAGCACAATGGCCGAATGGGCAAGCATTATGGCTGGTCCCGTTCATGTAACATTACGTAACAAGGAAGGTGAGACACTTATGAGTATTGTTAAAACTAATCCACGCGCTTCTTATTCTGGTGAGGTAAAGGCCATGGTTCCCTGATGGCTCCGATGACTATACTGGAAAATGAATGGGTGAGGGGACTTCAGGAAGAGCTAAGTTTATTGGCAAAGGATAATGCTGTTTTGATGTCAGAAAGAAAGCAAAAAGCTGAAGGAAGGCCCAATCTAATACAATGGATTGTTGTAGGACTGATGGCCTTGTCCTTGGTTACTACCATTGTCACCGTAATACACAGCCACGACCAACATCATACTGAGATAGTAGACAAGTAGGCACAAAAAAAGCCCCCTCGGTTAAGAGGGGGAGGGTTAGTCTATTTATCCACATACGTTGTTGTACTCTTCGGCACCATTTCAGATGCCATCACGTTCTGGCAACAGTCTTGTGTGGACATGGTCTCTGATTTCAATGAAGATACGCCACGCAGCCCGACAAATGTGTCACCAATTTGATACACTATAGTTGATATCCAATACCATCTATATTCCTCTTCATAAAGGTCATCAGCAACGATATCATTAAGCATATCTGCAATTTCGTCATCTATAGCACCGTCAGCTACGCCACAAACATAGCCTTTGTAGCGAGCGTCGTTTATTTTGTTTATCAGTTTTTCTATTGTCATTTTATCTCCCATTTACTCATGTCATCTCCGTCAAACGTAACCTTAAAATATGTACGTGACGCATGATGATATACCACTACCCCTTCTGGGGCCATAAAACCATTACCTATATGTGACCCATGCGCCTGTAGCTGTCTCATAACAGTAGAGACCGCATACGTGTCGAATAGACCTTCATACAGCAATGGGACGATGCCTAGCCCAATATCCTCCAAGTCTGGTGGGATCGCTTCAAATCGTGACGTATTGAACAGAAGAAAATATTTCTTATCAGCTCCGTATTTACGTTGTATGCCACATCCGCACCATTCTCCGTAATGTCTTCCTTCACCAAGGAAAGCGAATAGAGCTTGCTGATTTGCATACGCCCATCGAGCAAACCCGTAATTGTCACAACCCTTCGGCTTCCCGTCTGTTCCTTCAGGCCATATCTCGCGTTTACGTGACCCGACAAGCATATTACCTTCACTATCGAATGCGAGCTGGCTGTTTGTCCCGTCGATTTTTTCACTAATCGTGCACGTTCTTTTCATTCTCCCGATTTTAGGAAACTTCTCGAATACTAATTCACTCATTTTATCTCCTCCTCAGCATCTTGATACCGTCCGTTCTCATCAGTCTTCCATACCTTCCCGTCGAAGTAAACACGTACATAATCAAATGTATCGTTAGCCATAATCAGATACTCATCACTCCACTTGCCTACTATAGAAAACCCTTTGTCTTCATATAGTGATATCGTTTTACCTATCTTCATTTTATTTCCTTTACAGTTATATTGAACACCTTCTTACTGCCTTTACGTATGCCGTGAAAGCTAAAGCCTAACATACAAAATGCAACATCGTCACATGCTAGTTCGTTTTCGCTTATTCCGCTTACCCATACATAGTCAGTACGTGGCCCCATCTTACCTAACAACGTCCTTATTTCCCATATAGTAAGATAGCCGTCCATGTCTCTTGTTGCTATTACTAACATTGTTCGCACCTCCATGCGTTTGCCTTGTCCAGAAACTTCTTTATCTTGCAATCGTAGGAATGCTGAAGGGAATCTTCTCCAAAGTCCCTGTCACAATATGGGCAGTTACAGCCAAAGTCTATTTCACAGTCTTCGATTATTCTTATTGCTTCAATTAGTAGCTCGTTCATGTGTTCCTCCTTTAATGTAGGTTAGTATATAGTGCGTCAGCTATTTCATATGCATCTTTTACACTCCCGATAGTACTACGCTTCACGTGATATAACGTATCTGTTATCTCTTTAGCCTGTTCTTCTATCTCATTAAGAAAGCCTCTGACTGCGTCTAGCACCACCTCATCTCCGGCAGTAAGCTCGTCAAGATCTTCCATAAAGTCTGTTCTTCTTCTATACATGTCATTCTCCTTTGATTTCAGTTAAGTCAGCCACTTCATATTCAGTACCAATCCCTTCTATCTTTTGGAATACAATGTTTCCAAGCGTTACATTTCCCTTTGACACCTCACGTGCTATGGTACGTAGCCTACGCGCAAGGATGTCAGGCTTCATTGTCATACTTCCTCCCCGTTGATTAGCTTCAGGTTGCATTGATACATCCTGCTACGTTTTCCGTCTTTCCTTGGAACGCCCTTTTTCGTATAACGTATTCCAGAATACACGCACTCAGGAAATGTATCAAATGATGTATATCGTATCCTATCAACTAGTATAGACATAATATAGTCTGTTACAATGTCTCCTTCAACTACGTTGCTATGGCTTTTTGCATACGAGCTGTCTAATTTTCGTTGTTGGCCTAATGCTCTCTTGGCTATCCTACTACTCTCTGTGTTATATTCTTCTTTTGTCATACTCCCTCCGTAACAATTGTCATGTGCCTATCGGGTTTAAGCGTATACAGTAATATGCCGTCACCAACGGTTAGTTCTCCGTTCGTGTTTGTCGCAACAAGAAAAGGCTCTTTCTTCACTATACTCGTTACATTCATACCTTCTGTTATCTCATCTCCCATCATATCCTTACATCTAATATGCTGAAGATGGCCATGTGACGGCTCCCATACGTACCTATCAATGCTGTCAAGAAAGCGTATACACATAGCGGCGGCCTGTATTGCTTCTTCCCTTACGTGGTCTATTGTGTCAGTCTTATATATTACGTCTGCAATGGCCTGAGCAAGCTCTCCCACCTCTTCATGTAGTTTATTAACAGAATGCATAGGATCAGTTGGCCATAGAGGATGAAGGTGTTTAGCCCTCATCACCTCGTCGTGTATATCTGCATATATATCTTCCATTAGTCCTCCTTAGTATGGCTTCTTCTCAGTCCATTTCTTTTCTATGATGTCAGACAAACCTCTAATTGATTCACAGAACAGCTTTATCTCGCTCCTAAGTTCAACAATAGACTTTACTGTGCTTGATTTTATCTCATGTTCAGCAAGCCAGTTGACTAGCTGTTGGAGAGTGCCAAAGTATGCCAGAGGCTTTAGATATACCTTTCCTATGTTATCGCCTTTTTCACATATCATAACGCGCTCTACGATAAGATTGTATTCGTTAGACGTTAGCACGTATTTATCAGTCAGTTGTATTTTCATAATGATGCTCCTGTTATTTTTCCTCTTGGCATAACCGTAGGTTCATGTGCTTTCCATCCTCCTCCATCATTGGTAACGATATGGGTTTTGCATTTATAGAGTACTTCTTTAACCTTCTTTCCTCCTTGATAGCCCATGTTATCTATAACCTTACATTCGACCATTACATTATTAATTAGTGCTAGCATCATATTCCTCCTTTGTGCATTCTAAGAAGATGCCCTCGTCTCCGGGGTCACTAATGTCATAGCAATGTTCACAAGGCTTTACTTTATCAGGGAATTTATCGTAACAGCATCCGTCGCACATGCCACTAGCTGTCACCACGAACCTTCCATATATACCTTTATAAGAAATATACGTAGCTGCTGGGTTGAGTAGCGTATCCATCTGTATTATTACATCAGACGCTTCCCATGCTCCTTCTTCAGCAAGGCATATATCCCACGGTGCTTCCATATCATGCCTTGCCATAAAGCCGTCATGGTGTGCCTTTCGTACCAGCTCGCTTATGTCTTCGTTATTCATTCTGCACCATCCATATATTCAGGGTTATCATACATGTTTCCTATAACAATTGCTTTATGTGCAAATGAATCAAGGTAGTCTTCGCACGGGGTTATGCGCCAACTAGAATATGACCACTCTACAGTATCGGTATATTCGCCGTCTTCTAATATGTCTCCTTCAAATATGTCAGTTCCCTCTATATCTTTTAATCCTGTGTACTCTCCGACTGACGCTGGTATAACAGGAGTGTTGCATCTCGCTTTCCCATTATGCCAATGAATACGCTTTGTCGTCTGTTTCCAATATTCAGTACTCCCTTTTAAGTCGTTTGTTAAATCTCCGTACACCCACTTCCCTTCAAATGATTTCCCTCTGAATTTTATATCTCTCATTCTTCTTCTCCTTTGGCATTAAGTAATGTACTCATCATTTCCGCTGTGTAATCGCGCTCTGCCGCTTCCATCCCATCTGATGCAATACGTACATACACAGGATCTCCGTCTGCATAATACCACAGCCACGGCCCCCACTTGTCGCCGGTCTCCATGCGTGAACGCGCTACAGTGTACATACCCCATGGAATATACGCCACCCATCGTTGTGCGTACTGGCCGAACTGGCATTCCCATTTTAATGGTTTGATAGTGTATTGTGGCGTCATTCTACTTCTCCCTTTGGTAGCTCTCGTTTAGCAACGCCATGTTCCTTGTGGCAGTCAAAGCATAACAGCCTCAGCTCTCCGTAGAACAGACTCTTAACATATTCATACAGCTCTGATAGCTTTGTCAGAGGAGGATTACCAACAACATGATCCACATCAAAGCCTCTACGTGGTCTCTTATATGGCGTTCCATCAACCTTTGTAGGCCGTACCTTTAGGTCACAAGGCATAACCTTCCCACATAGCTCACACTTAACATGCCATTTCATATTGTGTGTGACTGGTGAGCGCGCACGAAACCGCACCTTGTTAATGTATTGTTTACGAACGGTTTGTGAGGATATTTTACGCAACGACTCGCGTATTCTGCAAAGGAGCCTTGCGTCAGTTATGCCAGTATGTTGATCTTTAACACCTCTCATTCCATCTCCTTCATAACTTCTTTGACATACACTTCAAGCTCATCACGACGAACAGCAAGAATCTGGTCAATATACGGCTTCTGCGTATTAACATACCTATACGCATCGCCTCCGTACTTAGCATATGCTCCTGTATACATAACTGAATGACACGCTGGGCACTCGTCACCTATGTATATCCATCTACATGATAGACACATCTTTAACCCATACTTACGATTTATCATTTTCCTTTGCTCCTTCTTTGTATCCAGTCTCCTAATAACAGCATCACCATCACAGCTATTGCATATGTCACAACATCAGCTATCATTTCGCCGCCTCCGCATCGCGCCCCTGTAATAATTCAAGATCCCTTATTTTGTGTGCGATCATAGCCCTGTCAAAAACCAAATCGCCAATAGTAATTTTTATTCTTTCACACGAGCTGTACATCCTATCTGCTCTACTCAGTGCAAGTCCAGCGCTCGTAAGCGCCCCCATTGCAACCCTGAGCGACGCCCGTGCCTCTTTTAGGCAGGGTATAGCGTTTGCCCTATCTTCTCTATCCGTCATAACGCCACCTCGTTTACCATTATTGCCCTTGTATAATCAGGCGTCCAGCATAACAGCCTCTTGTTTGCGGAATTGAAATTATCTATTGCAATCTCCAATTCGTCCATACCCCAAGCATAGCCACCGTGTATTCCCTCCGGTAGTTCGTCATCAATTATCATTGATATCTGGTCTATACTAAGGCTTATGGCCGGTCCACTGGTACACGCCCAAGCATACGCAATGCCATCTACAGCCTCTTCCAAATCATCACACGACGCATAATACACACCATCAGAATATACCGCCCCGTGGTAATCGTCACGGCTTATATGTTTTGCCGCGTCAAATCTCTCCGCCTCTAATATCATGTCACTCATTTTCTTTTCCTCCAATAATACATGTTTCGTTTACCCCTATATTTAAACCAGCCCTTTTCATATTCTCCGACCTCAACAGCTGTGTTTAGTTCTGCTAAGGCTTTAGAGTATGTCAGCGTAAACCCTTCACGTTCCGCTACGTATTCAATGTATGCCTTTATTGTAAATGAATCGCAGGGGCGTGATATAGGATTGTCTGCTATGATGCGTAGCATCTTTGATATGCTTGTCATAGCTTCTCTGGTGGGAATGGTTCGTCTTCAGGAAACGGATCTTTGCTAATATATACGTCCAGCAATATCTGGTCTATTAGGTCAGCCATGTCGCCAGCTTCATCTAACGTAGGTCGTATTACTACACCTTTAAACCCTATGCGTATACTGTTTCCGTGGTATTCTACTGTCATATTTCTTCCTCCTCTTCGTCTCTGTCACTGAATTTTGTTAGCCCTTCCGTAAACGTTAATGCTATTTCTCCCACTGGCCCGTTCCTGTTCTTTGCTACCTCTGCATATGCCAAGTCAGCAAATTCATGTTCAGGATGTCCTTCTATCCTGCATGGCCTACGGAGGAACAATACTATATCTGCTATCTGTTCCAAACTGCCGCTGTCACGTAAATCAGGTAACTGCGGTTTGCCTTGTCGTGTTTCATCAAGCCTTTTTAACTGACTTAATATCAATACAGGTATCTTTAATTCTTTTGCCATACCTTTTAATCCATCAGCAATAGCTGTCACCTCGTTCTGACGGCCATTACCACGTGCTGAACGGCATACAAGGAGCTGTAGGTAATCTACTATTATTAAAGCAAGCTTACCGTCACGTGCCCATCTACGAGCCCTAGCACGTAGGTCATCAATGTCAAGTCCACTACTGTCATCAACAACAATATTTGATTCTCCTACTATTTTAGAAGCATCAGTTAATTTAGCTCTTTCCTCCTGTGATACGTGGAATCCCTTTTCGTAATAGTATGAAGAACGTCCTGCCTTGGAACATAACATACGTGTAGCAAGAGCTTCTGTTGACATTTCGCATGAGAATATTCCCACCTTGCTCCCGTCATCAGCTATATATTCTGCCATATTCATTGAAAGCCCTGTTTTTCCGACGCTCGGCCTTGCGGCAAGTATGGTCATCTCAGCAGGTTTAAACCCATTGATTAGATCATCCAAGTCACGTAGCCCTGTCATCAGACCCGGCGTTTCGTTTCCGTCAATTATGTTCTCAATACGTTTACAAGCCTTTACAACACTATCCGACCATTCCTCCTGTTTGTTTAGATGTGGGTTGACCGACATAAGCTTTGATTCTACGTCAGCTTGTATTACGTCAGGATCAGCAGAGCTTGCATACAGCTTACGTATTGTCTCTGTTGCAATCTGTATCAGGTCACGTTTTCTATGTTCGTTTCTAACGGCTATAATATAGCCCTCAGCGTGTGCTACCGTAGGGGTGTCACTTAGTACCTCTTCTAGTCCTACTACGCCCCCAACGGACTGTAGGACGCCTTTAAAGCGTAACCCTGTTGTTATTGTTGTCAGGTCACAAGGTTTATTAGCTGTCATCATCTCATGACACACTCTATATATTGTCCGCATAGGTTTAATGTAAAAGCTTTCCTCCACTATTCCATATTTAGAACATATATCAAACACACGTGACGCATCTAACATAAGCGAGCCGATTATAGCCCGTTCTGCTTCCTCGTTATATGGAGGTGTCCGTGTCATTTAGTCTCCTTATTCTCTTGGTACATATATTTACGTATGTACTCGCTTGCTTTATGGAGCGTAGAGCACTGTATACATTTATTACAAAGCCAACAGCATTCTATAAGCGCTATATACCGTCTCCTGTTTCCCCACATGTAAGCGGTGATACAATATCCAGATACACCTTGTTTTTTCTTTGGTATTTTATCACGTATCATCCTTTGCCTAATGCATTTGTTATCTGCAATGTATGTTCGGACAGTTTCTACCGTCACTGTGCTCATTTAGTCTCCTTATTGCCCCCTCCGAAGAGGGGACGTGTTAGTTAACAGAAACTCGCCCTAGTCTAGCTAAAATACATGTATTTTAGAACGGCATATCATCATCAAGCAATGGCTCCTCGTCAGGAGGTAGTATGTCGCTAAGTTCGTCAGCAGGAATGGCTTCTGCCTTTGGTTCCTTTGCATACTCTTCGAGTTTCATTGCCGCATCATACACCTCTTTAGCCGCTTCATATATATCATCACGCTTGCCATATACAAGAAGCTGTGTAGCGTTATTTACTGCCATGCCTACACGCATACCTATTGACCTGTCTACGCTTACCGCTGGGCTACCACCTCCTCCGCTGTTGTTGCTAGCAAATCCTCCACCTCCGAAGTTATTGCTATCCTCCTTTAGCTTGTCCCACTCCTTCCCATCCTGTTTTACCTTGCCAACAATGTCATAGGTAAATTCCTTCCCTACCTCAAGATACGGAGAGTTCTCTACCTTTTTGTTGATACAGCCAGCATCTCCATTTTCAAGCCTAATGAGATGAGGATATAATGTGCTACCAAACTTCGTGTCCCAACCCTTACAGCATTTACATTTTGTTATCGTTGATGTTTTACTCATGTTTATGTATTCCTTTATTTTGTTATTTCGATCTCGTATCCAAGTTCTGCAATTACTTCTGCTACCGTCATCTTCTTAACAGGCTTTACAGCTCCGTCAAGGGAACCTGCCTTGTAAATTACATCGCTAGGTATAAGCATTCCAGCTCCGGCAACAACCCTCTTTCGCGCACAAGAAGAGTCATCAGAATATGTGATGAAGCCGTTACCATTAGCGTTAATATCTAAAAAGATAGCACTAGTATTACGTACCGTATTGTCGTAACAGCCCCATTCAAACCCTGCCTTAAACAGAGAGCGCTGTACTTCCGCGCTAACAGCTTGATTGTTTTCGCCTATGACTATAATATACTTCTTCATTACTTTTCTCCTGTTATTTATTCAATTTATTAACGAGCTTCACCCTGTCTCTGCATTCAACAGAGAGCGTGTACAGCTTTATTGCCAATGGCATTACTTCATTTGCCATCATGTCACACAGGTCTTGAGGCCATTCAATTAGAGCCACAAGCCTTGAGGACTCACGTCCTATATATGCATTAAACATCCTATACTTCTGATGGTACTTATCTTCTAGCGTCTTTTGAATTGCCGCGAGCTGTAGAGCCTCTGAGGGCTTTGGTTTACGTGTTCCTCCTTTTCCATGTTCCTGTCTATACCATTTAGCATCACACACAGATTTCCAGTCAATAATAACTCCTACACTATGGTCAACATAGTCCAGCGTAAAGCCAAACTTGTCTGATATGTATTGTGCTTCTGTTTGAAAATTCCCCGATACAGACGAATGCGTTGCGCTTAATATCTGCTCCACCGTCGAGGCAAGAACACTATCAGCAATTACCTTGCCTTGTAGATACTGTTCTATTTCATCATGAATCTCACTTCCACGTTCAGTAGGCTTGTCCATTTCCTCCCTTACAGCACGTCTGAGCGTGTCTATATCAGGAGTAATGAGCTTGCCCCTACATTGTTCATAGCAACTCTCTACCGCCATCTTACAGCCCCATTCAGCCCCTGCTGAGAAGCTACCAAAGGAACTCAACACTCCGGTAATGTGTGTAAGATTGGGAACAAGATTCACCTGCCCTCCCAATGCCTTTATCTGTACAGGGAGAAGCTTACTAGACGGCTTGCCCTTGTTCTTGCCTGATTTTACCTTTGGCCAGAGGGGATGGCCTATTTGGAATTTTTGCCCTGATATTGTATCATATGGTCTTAGTCCCATTATCTTCTCCTGTTATTTAGTTACCTCTCCAAGCAGGTTTTCGTCAAACTTGCGGGCAAGACCCCATGCCGACCCCGGACGCCCCATAGCATCCTTAGCAGTGCGGCAAACAAGACGACCGCTGGCTAAACGCCCACACGAAAAACGCGCGTCCCACGTATCCTCTGTGTTGTCCCTCACAAGCACCATCTCCCCGTCAGGAAGTTTGTCCGCCAGTGTGGGCTCCTTTTTTAGCGTCAATCCGTGCGTTTCGAGCTCCACCGCCGTATACCACCCGTAAAGCTTGGAGCTATCATCAGAGAATGATAATGCACATATTTTGCCACAAACAGCCAGTACTGTCCTTTCTATCCCGTCTTTAGCTACCAACACGTCATCGACTTTCAAGTCTTCAATCTTCATATTTCACCTTTGCTTTTACTTCCTGTTCGTTTATTAGAGCCGTTCCGTCATGCCACTTTGGTAATGATTTGCACCAGCGATAGCCGTTGAGGATGTTTTCATCGGAGCATATGTTTGCTATGGTTCCCTTACGGTCTGGCCTAGTAGCACAATACGGAGTGTGAATAGCACAAGGCACTTTGTTAGGCTGTACGTTCCTAAACTCCCAGTCCCCTTCAGGCTTGACAAGGTAGGGTAGTTCTTGTTCCTTCACTTCAATAGGCTCACCTTTGCGTGAGAAGTCGGCTATAGAGCAGTGGCCTTTCTGTATCACTTCGCAAGCCTTTCCTTCCCATATAACCCATGCATCCATCGTATTACCAATGAAACGAGCCACTGCAACGTCGTCTCCGTCGAAGCTAGACTTCATATCAACATACCAACGCTTTCTGTCCTCCTTGAATACGTATTCGGTAGGCACTGCCCACCTTGCCACATTTACCCATCCAATATTATCCTGTGAACAATTCCATTTATTTAGATCATGCCACATAACTACTACGTCTTCTGGATAGGCACAACGTACCCTGTCTTCCTTACTAACCATCCTATAGCCATCAGGAGCCTTTATAGGAGGGTTCCATGAGGCTTTGAGGCGATAGACATATGCGTACTCATACTCTGTACCTGAATGAGTAAGCCACAGGTCATCAATGGATGTAATAAACTCAATGTTCCATCCTTCATCTACACGCATAAACTCATGCTTCATCTCTCCTGTCATCCACTTCCACGTGACATTCGTGTTGTCTTTCATTTCCTGTATCAAGCTCATATCTTAATCTCCTTATTTTACTGGTGTATATTTAGCAATCATTGTCACTATAATAGGCATTACGCCCATATCGACGGGCAGATTCATGACTTCCGTGAATACATTACGTTCAGCCGTCCTCAACTCAAGTAGTTTTGTTTTCAGCAATTCTTGCCTACGCTCTGCTTCCTCCCGTACAAAAGACACTAAGGTATTGCATAGATCAGCGGCTTCCTCCATTGTAAGTTGTATATACCGTTCCGTGTCTATTACGTTCCTTATTTCTCCTGAATATGACACCTGTATACATCTTCCTTTATCACCTCCGCTAAACGTAGCCACCGTATGCATTGCCATTTCTGTTTCTATCTCCTTGCTCATATCTTAATCTCCAATTAGTTGCTTTCTTCCTATTATTATATATTCATCATTGATCCGTCTGTATATTGCCCTTGCTAGCTCAACCGCATCTCCTGTCATACGTGTCTTTCCTACGGCATTACAGAATTGCTTAGGGCTATATTGGCTTGTTATCCACGTATTACCTCCGTACTTTAAGCGTTGGTCTATATATCCATACACGCCGTTTATTACAAGTTCATTTATATCTGTCCGCGCAAAGTCATCTATAACAACAAGCGCCTTTGCCGATGCTTCTCTGTGTATATCTCCATTTATCTTTCCATAGTTAATCTGTAATACGTCACGTATGAACACCGTCCAATCCAGCCATCGAACGTAACGTCTCTTACCTGCCCTGTAAGCCACACTACGTGTCTTCTGTATACCTGTGGGCCCGTGAAGCCATACGTTCTTCATACGGGCCTTTAAGACGTACTGAGCCATCTTTGTAGGGGTGTGCTTAACAGGGTTCCAATCCTGATATGGGAGGGTAGCCATTATTCACCTCTTAGGTAACGTTGTGCTTTTTTGGCTATTGATTCGTCAAGGTAGTAGTTGCCAACTGCATAATGCGCTTGGTCAAAGTCTACGTTATCGTCCGTATCGGGAATTATTCCTTCAGCGTCAACGTAATAGAACCTACAGCCCTTATCAGCCCTTGGCCTTGGTACGTTTGGGATGGTAAGCTTGCTCATTAGGTACGTGCCTCCGCCAGAGGACACGCCACATAAGCCACTAGATATATAATACCATGTAATGATATGTAATGTGTGATGGTTATTTGAACACTTCAGCTCATATCCACTTGCACGTATGTCAGTAACGGTAGGTATGCGGAATTTACGTTTCTTCTTGCGGTATACGATACCGGCGATGAAAATACGGCCTATTGGCACCCATTGTTTTTCACGCAAACATGTTTCCCATCCATTTCCAGTTATTTGTTTATCATGGTCGCGCACCGTGTATGTATAATCTTCGTCTTCCCATGTTTTAGTCTTCATTTTCTCTCCTCAAGTTTCCTGATCCTTTCCTCATGACATTCCAATATTACCCATGTTATCATTACCGCCGCCGTAAATACCGCTGTTATGTAAACGTATGTCATCTTATTCCTCCATGTTGCATACTACGTGCGTCTCTTCCTTAGCCTCCGTAACAATCTTGCACTTTCCGTTGCTTAACCGTTCTAATGCTTCTTCTGCTTGTCTAGCAAAGAATGTATACGTAACTCCATCTATACCATACTGTATTGTTAAACCATCCCACCCCATATAGTAAGATTCAAGTTTGTACTTATACCCACTAAGTATGCTTAATATATCGTCTATCGTCTCGTTATGGCGCATAAACACGCCATCATTAGACAAGTGAGTCGCCATTTCGGCAAGTTCTTCAGGTACGGTATGTAGTGCCTTCATTCTGCGACAATGTTTCTTCTCTTCTTTCTCTAGCATTTCTTGGTATTGCATTCTATTTCTCCTATTGTTACACTGGTTGATTTAAATTCTCAATTTCTTTCATTGATGCTTCAGGTATGTCTGGATTAAGCCCTGCACTAACTTCTACCCAGAAATCGCTTCCTTCCGGCGTCTCGTCCCACGGAAAACAATTCATTACCATGTTAGACCCTAGGTCAGGCTGTGACCGTAATTGTGCTAGCGTTTGATATGGTTCAGGTATTACTCTGTCGTATCTGTCAAGTACTTTCATTCTCCACTCCATTCTTCACGTCCTTGAGAAATGTCCGATCCTGATTCCTCTTTGACGTATTGTTTATATTTAGATGCCCAATTAGACGCCGATGCGTACTTTGTTTCTGTCTGTGATATGTATGCCGTTAATGATTCCATTGCCTTTTCAGCACCAATGGCTTTTATTACCGGCGTTACAGCCTTATAGAATGTCCCTTTATGCACAACTCCACACTTGCTTCCCCATAACTTGTATAGGGGAGCCACTTCAGCCTGTGAAACACGTGCAGACCACCGTACCGTTTTTGTCTCGTATGGTACAATAGGCATATAGTCCCAAGGGCTGTATGTATTTGTTCCTTCTTTCCTTACTAAGAAGCCTTTCTCGCATAGTAATTTTATTGCTCCTTTGCATACGTCGTCTGTTATATTACAGATGGACGCCAAGCCTTTAAGCCCGTTCCAAGGCTCTCCTGTCTTCATTGTGAACGCCCATATAATGCTACATACCTTATAGGCGGTCGAGGGCAACAGGAGCATTGCGGCCCCGGGGATGGCGGTGAAAGACCCACGTTTCAATACCATCAATTTCTTTGCCACACATGAGGAGGAATCTTTCTTCTCCAATTCCAGTCCTAATAGGTCTTGGCTTGCTTTTTGTACTGACACGATATGCTCCGTTTATTAGTTTTGTTATGTTCACCTTTTCTTTCATGTCAAATCCATCTCTCCATAGGAGGAATATTAGAGCTCGTCGCTTAGGAACGATGCCCGTCAAGTCTGTTATTGTGTATTCTTTTATCATTAGAGTCCCTTTTGCTGTGGTGTTATATATGCTATGCCAAAATTAAGAGCATCACATACAGCAAGGTTATTGTTGTAATACCTCACGGTTAATGTATCAAATCTTAGAAGGTCTTGGTACGTTCTTGACTTCCCTGCAACTAGATACAGGAATATAGCCTGACGTAAACCATGGAATTTAACAAACGTGTGATCTCCATATGTCACGGTTTTCCGTACATCAATATTAACGTCATTGATCCTGTATAGGCATTTGGTCTTTCGCTTTATTGTTAGATTCATTTTGTCTTCCTTGCATGGAATATGCCCTTGGCTACGAGCCTGTTGTATCCATAAAGCTTCCGTCTAAGTATTAACATATGTGTGTGAATATCATCTATGCTAACACCGTCAACCATCCCGTCATTATATTCAGTGTCACCATATTTACCATCACCAGCAAAGATTGATATATATTTGATAGCCTTGTCATCAGCAAGGCAGGGAGCATGGCCCGTAACGTCCTTGATTAAGTCACAATCAGTTGCGTATGCAGTAAGATATGCTCCACGTGCCGTCCATCTTCTCGTCCCAGAAGCAAAAGGAAAGTCTGCCCACCCCCCTTTCATAGTAACTTTATGACTATTGCCATTCCCATCTTCGTACGTATGACCTTCTATTAGTTTCATTACTCTTCCTCCGCAAAGCCCAATACATCTTCTTCTCGTACCAACATCACGTCCTGTCCGTCGCAGGTAATTGTCCTACCTTCGCTCACAAGCACCCTGTCGCCCTCTGAGAGCCCTTCAACGCCCTCCCCTATACAAAGTATGGTGTGGATGGTAGAGTCCCGTCTATACGCCTCTGGGACAGCAACAAGGCCGTCCTGCTGTTCGTCTATTGTTACAGTAATGTGTCTCTTCAATGGCTCTATCATTATTTTCTCCTCATTGGCATTAGTACCGCTTGCGACCCATCTTCGCTCTTAAATAATGCAGGGCCAAGCTCAGGTGATATGTCATCAACATACATCAGAGGACAATGCATTGTTGCAAGCATAAAGTATTCCTCGTTGTACTTGCATAGTACCCCGTTTCCTATATCCACTGTTATCATAGATTCTCCCTTCACCATCTCATGCTGATTCACAACCTTGTATGATATCTTATGAGAATACGAAGGTATTACCTGCCTGTAATTAGGAAACGTTCCGTAATTTTCTGACTCGGCTTCAGTAAGTACAGTGCCATCACGTAACACTGTAGACTTATCTGGAAGCGTCGTAGGCGTCATATGTAGCCGTCTTCCGTCCGTAGCCACAAGCATACCATCATCAACAAATGCCCTTGTAATAGAATGCCTGCTAGCATCCTTAGACGTTGCTAATAGCACCCAAGTCTGAAGGTTGTTACGCGCCTTTGCATTTGTAGGTGGCGCAGTGAAGTACCGTAGAAGATCATGGAGACATGCAAAGTCACGTCCCTTTATACCTTCATCTTCAAGATTTACCATTAGAAACTTTACCATATTATGCGCTTCTTTCTTTGTTGGCTTTGGTAGCTGTGTGCGCGTATAAGCCAATGCTGTTTTATATTCTTCTATATCAATTTTCATTTTGCCTCCTTATTATAGTAAGTGTTTATATCTTGACTCTCTGACCCGTAAGTATTCAGGGAGATATCCTAGTTCCAATGCGTCATATGCCTCTGACGGAGACACTGACCCACAATGTACGGCATCTTGTAGATGTATCCATTGAGTTGAGCCGTAACCTGTTGGCAACCCATTGTCATCGTATTTCATTCTCTCTATTCTGTCATAGAGTTCATCAGATAGTGGGCTTTTCATTTTGCCTCCTTGTCTATGCAATGCTCCGTTGAGTGCTCTAGAAACCAATACTCTCCTTTAACGTCTACACCATCAACGTTCCACCACGGGAGGTCGAGCCGCGAAGCCAGTCTATCCATTTCCAGCATATTTTCTGAATGGGCAATGATTATGCTGTCTCTTCCCCAAAAGCTTTGAGCAATGGCAACGTAAAAGCATCCATTCTTCTCGTGAAGCTGTTCTGCTATGTCAGACGTTTGATAGGCATAATATACGCCCTTTTTATACTTCATTGTTCGCTCCTTGTTATGTCCACATGTGTTGAACCGTCAATATGCACTTGCATTTGATCCTCAAGCTTGCTCCTATAACGTTCCTATATAGCTGTCTGGGAAAGTCCATAGAGCTATGCGTCTCGTCATTCATAAGGTCAAAGTAGCGCTCTGTCTCCTCCCGTGTGAAGGTGTCAAGCGCCCTATTGACGGCCGTCCTGTCCTTCGGATAATTTGGCCTTATGGTGTGTCCTCTGTAGCCTGAATCTAAGATTGCCATACGCTGGTTAATTAGTTCGTCTGTCATTCTGTCACCTCTGCATGTAATACGGTGTTTCCGTTCAAGTCATGGCCTACGAATGTGTCTTCTGGCTCTAGGTCATAGCTATTACATAGTTTATACGCAAACTCATGCAGAATGCGAGCTGTCTCAATGTTCTTGAACCCTTCGTCAAATGCGGCGTTGTCCATCTTCATCTCAATCTTTAATTTCATTTTGTCTCCTTCTTTTTACGCAAGCAACATAGCTTGTACTTCTTGCCAGACCCACAAGGGCAAGGCGCGTTTCTTCCTGCTACCTTGGCCGATGCAACAGCGCACCGCTTGCCATGCCGATTAGGCGCGTTGTCATGTGGCAAATATTGGTCATAGTCACATTGTGACGCCATATTCATAATGATTCCCAATAGCCCTTCTTGGTATAGATCTGTCATTTGTCCTCCGTTGCATAGCTAATTAGCTCTTTACGTGCCTGTTTCCAACAGTCGGACGTGAAAAAGTCCGTGATGATAATGAATGCTATTGTAGTACAGATTCCAATCATGAGCCATTTCATATCTCTTCTCCTCCGTATAATTTACCTTTACTATTGTTTCTGTATATATAGACTCGTGCCGACTCCCGTGTCACACTCATTATCAACAGGAAGAAGGCTATTCGCATTTGGAGGCCAGCTCTAATATTGCCCAAACCTCGTCAAAGTCGCTACAGCATCTTGATTTC
>Ga0207997_1000028_pt1 | contig 59614 bp, 97 predicted proteins | sample AntAceMetag02UKN_FD_184777 | JGI IMG/M metagenome (GOLD analysis project Ga0207997, IMG submission 184777) | Saline lake microbial communities from Ace Lake, Antarctica - Antarctic Ace Lake Metagenome 02UKN (SPAdes) (version 2) | ecosystem: Environmental > Aquatic > Non-marine Saline and... | reverse complement strand
GTCATATTCTGCAAGTTATGCAAATGCGATATGTACGGTATACATTTAGGAGGTAAATGTGCTAGAAGAAAATGAAAAATTAATTAGAGAAACAATAATGGAAATGACTATTTCTAAGGAAAGAGAGCCCTTAACAAAAGAAAAAATAGAAAAATCTGTGGAATATATAGTTAAAGGAAATGATCTAAAAACAATTATGTGTTTATTGGATATTGATGAACATAGCATTAAGAAAATTTGCGAATACATCCAAGTTAAGGAGTAATTATGTGTAAAAAAATATCAAACGAACCTTGGTACAAAAGAATTTTAAATAAGATCATATGTAAAAAGATAAATCCAATAGCAGGAGATTTGCCTGGTGGTGATGGTAAGTCTAACCCTATAAAGAAAGAAATTATTGCTAATAAGAGCAGAAAAATAAAAGGATAACTTATGGCTTTAGAAACTATAACAGTAACAGGTGATGGAAGTAGTAGTGGAACGTCAGTAAAAACAACTACTTCTGAGCATACTCTTACAGATATTTCAACGATAAGTATACCAGTACAAGATAATCCATCAAGCTCAATAATTGGCTCTGATGGAACATTAGCTATAAGTAAAGCTGGAAGTGGTAAGCAGTTAAAAGTAACCAGTGACGGTACTTTAGTAGGAACCACTGTAGAGACAGCTGATGGAGTTACTGAGTTAACAGGATTGCAAAGTGTCACTATATCAATAGGGGCTAGTGGGTTAAGAGTAGGTTGTAGATTTAGCTCAACTAAATCAGCATTGGTGAATAGTACGGGTATGGAGAGTAACCCAACGAAAGCAATATTGATTGATACTGATTTAATTCAAGATGTGGCGGTGGATGTATGACCAATAGATTTTATACAAACCAAACCCATGCAGATGGTAAAAGTACAGAGTTACTTCTTTTAGACCTTGCTAGGTTTATGATTAATGATCTAGCAGGATTTACAGGACAAAGTTGGACAATTAAAAAAACATATTCATCAGCGGCAGGTACTCCATTTGAAATTCCAAGTAATCCTTCAAATATGGATAGTTTAGCAGCTGATAACGGATGGCGAACAAACGACCTAGTTAATGGTGATTATATTGTTTTACAATCATCAAGTGCTATTAAGTGTGAAATAGGACTTGAGCTCCAGTCTACTAATACAATGCGAGTAATTATAACTTACGAAGATGGATTTGATACTACAGCAGATGAAGTAGACATGACAACTGAAGCGAATTGGGTTAAAAGATACATTACTTATTCGGATTGGATTTTAGCAACTGCTACTGGTGAATATAGTGTAGTGGCAACAGAAGATTATCTTATGATAATAAAGACAACAGCTACAGAGAGGTTTTGCTGGGCTGGTCTTTTATCTCATTCGGGCGACCCAAAAGGACAAATAGCGATTAGATATGATAACGATGCTTGGTTACGAGGAAGTTATGGCGGTGGGAATACTAGGACGCTTACATTAGGTTCAGATGATACCTCGTTCAGAAATGATACTTCTGTTAGAGAAGGCGATTTGGATTCTACTGGATATTTTGAAGTTAGCACAAACTATTTATTAGACCCTGTAACTTCTACTACTTCAATGATTGGAACAGTTATAGCGTCACCTGCTGGATTTTATGGAGTAATGGGTGGGGTATATTTTGTAAGAAGAGGAACAGGGTCAGGAACTGATACTAAAGGAACAATACTTAGTAAGTTGTACGGCTTTGTAGAAGGCAGCACAAGTTATCCTCCTGTAGGATTTGATTGGGATGGAGTATCGGTATTATAGGGAGTTTAAATGGCAGATTATTTTTATTGTTCAGTAACAAAACCAACTTTTAAATCTTTTATTTCAGATTTAACGAGATTTTTAGCTGATGATTTAGATGGTTATGATGGTCCAGGTTACACTATTAAAGACACTTATAGTTCAGGGGCTACAACTCCACACGAAGTTCCAAGTGATGATACTGATTTTGACTCGTTAGCTGCTGATAATTCATGGCGTGATGGAAATTTAGTGCTTGGTGATTATTGTGTTTTAGAAGATCAAACAGGTACTCATCAAGTTGTACTTGAATATCATGCAGTTACTCAAATGAAGATTATTGGATTGCCTACAAAAGGTTGGGTTGTTGGTAATGATGATGCAGACCCAGAAGCAGCAGGTAATTTTGATAATCCAAGACTTACAACAGTTTTATTTTATGGTTCGGAAGCAATTAATAACAAATATTCAATTGGAGCAACTGAAAATCATTTTAAAATGGTTAGAGACCCGATTACAACTTACACGTCTATTTATTGGATGTATGCTGGGGAATTAGAAAAAACTCGTTCTGGTGAAACTCGTGGGATGGTTGTATTGTTAGATGCAACTGATACATTTTGGTATAGTTATATTGCAGATTTTTATAAACTTTCAATGGTAGACGGAACAACAGTATTATCTTTACATGAAGCAGTGCCAAAATGTAGTGATCACTCTTGGAGTGAAGGGGTAACACCTGTAGATCACCAAAATAATTTAGTGTATCTCTGTAATTGTCTTCTTATATCAAAAATAGCTTCACATTATGGATTGATGGGTAGACTACAAGGAGTTTATACTAGTGGTAATCGTATTGTTCCTATTGGAGGTGTGGGTAAGGGTACATTAATGGATGGGGAAACTGGCGAAGCTAAAGCTTATGCGTATTGGCATAGTACAACATATTATGGGGCTATAGTGTTCAAATGGGACGGCAAAACAGATGTTTAAAGGGGATAATGATGTATATTACACCAACATTAGATAAGTTTGGAATTACAAAAAAAGATATTGAAGGTGTCCGCTCTAAACAAAGACAGCAAAGGGTAAAGAGGTCACTAACAAAACAAAGGATTTTAGACTTAATATCTGTAATGGATTTAGAGGCTGATTTTGGTAAATGGGAAGAGCTTGCAATTGAATGTGAGATGGATGAAGTATATGTTGAGAAGTTGTTTTTTGAGATAAAACGTAAGATGAGTGAGCCTGAATAGAGGGAGAGAATAAAATGGCAGAAGAAGCTTTAAAATTTTTGGGAAATTGTGCTGATGCAGATACTGATTTAATAACAGCCGACACAGAACATGTTTTATTAGACATAATAGATGCTGCCATGTTTGTTAAGTCGGGTAACGCGGGTTCGGGGATATTAGTGGTTGATGATGCGGCATTGGATATTACATTAACTGGAAGTGGTAAACAATTAAAAGTAGTTAGTGATGGAACATTAGTAGGAACAACAGTTAGTACGGCAGACGATGTAACTGAATTAGACAATGTTTCTTCAGTTACAATAGAGATAAGCTCTGCAGGATTAAAGATAGTAGTAAGTTGTTCACCTGTAGGTCTAGCTATAACAACATAAAAAAATCAAACTATACTAAGGATTATAAATATGATAAATTTAAAGAGATTTAAAATAAACAAATTTAATCTTTAAGAGGCAAACAAGAGGTTATATGTCTGATAATGAGAATAAAATTTGTGATTACCATATGGACTTAGTTAAAGATTTTAGCCGTATTGAAGGAAAAATAGATGGGTTAACTGGCTTGACAAAAGACTCTTTAGTTAAGCAAGAAGGCTTATTCAAAAAAATAGATGAACATACAATCCTTTTAACAAAACAAAATGGTGAAATTATTAAATTAATCTCAGATCAAGAAAATATTTTAAAAACAGTTGAAGGGCACGGTGAAGAGATTAGGAGACGTAGTGAAGAAGTAATTATTTTAAAAGAAAAAAATAGGAATAGCTCTGCTATTATTGCAATAATTTTTTCTGCGATAATCAATGGATTGTTTTTTGGAATTAGTAAAGTAATAAGCTTAATAACAGGGTCAGGTCTTGGAAGATAAGGAGTATTACTATGGCTAGTGGATATTCATATCAGGTTTTAACAACTTCTCAGATAAAATTATTAGATGAATATGCTCCTTGGGCATATCAAGTTCATTTATCTGAATTAATAGATAGATCATTAATTGGAGAAACATTAGGGTCATTTACCTCAATAAACGTTGAATTAGATATTACTGGGAGTAGAGATCTATATATAACTAGAGATGGTTATTTTGGGAATAGTCTTTCTATTGGTGGAGGATATGGAGATACAGGATTAACTATTGATACTGACGGAAACCTCACAACAGATGGATATGTTGATTGTTCAGTTGGTGGGATTAGGAATAGAGAAGAAAGTATTCCTAATATAGGGACAGCTGGAATAAAAAATGAGTGGACTTATGGAAGTCCAGATGGAGGAGTTAACTGGTATATTTATGTTTGTGTAGAAAATAATACATGGAGAAGATGTCAAATAATTGCTTGGTAATAAATAATAGGGTTTCTTTGAGGAACCCTATTATTTTACGTAAAGTGCTTTTAAACGTAAAAATTGTTAGGAGAGAAAATGAAAGTAGGGCTAGTAAGCACATTTAATTGTGAATGTGGGATAAGCACGTACTCAGAGCACTTATCAGAGCATTTTCCAAAAGATCATGTTCAAATTTTTGGAAATGATTTAGGAGTCTTAACAGATACAAATGTCTTAAAAAAGCACCCCATAACAAGATGTTGGAAAAGAACTGGAGATTTTAAACAATTAACAGAAGAAATTTTGAAAAGCGGAGTAGATGTAGTCCATTTTCAACATGAATTTGGATTATTTCAAGATAATAAAGCATTTTGCAAAATGCTAGAAACTTTAAAAAGATACCAAAAACCTATAGTTATAAGTTTCCACACAGTTTTTGTTGATCAAAATAATAATCAAAGAATCTCAGAAATGAGTCCTTATGTAGATATGTTTATCTGTCATAGTGAAGCTGCACGGAATATTCTTGGTTTTAAGAGTGCAGTAGTTATTCCTCATGGATCTGTTAGGGCTAAAGCAAAAACAAAAGAAGAAAGTAGACGTTATCTTAATATCCCAGAAGATAAAATAGTTTTACTTTCTTTTGGCTTTATTACTCCAACAAAAGGAGCGATGGATAGTATAAGTTCAATATATAGATTAAAAGATGATTTTGATAATTTATTCTTCCTATTGGCAGGGTTTCCCGTAGTTCATGGAAATAATTTTACAAATTTAGAATATTGCCTAAACTTATTTAAAAGAACAAAAATTTTAAACATGTTTGATATCGTTCATATTTTTCCTAAATATGTCAGTGAAGAAGAAATAGGTTACTATGCAGGAGCGGCTGACATAGCTATAGAAAATTATTATCAAACTCAATATTCTATATCAGGAATGAGTCATTTAGTAATGAGCTATGGCTTACCTTCAATCTCTTCTAATTCCAATATTTTAATAGATTTAAATGAAACAAGAAGTTTAAAATATGACATTGGAAATATAGGACAGATGAAAGATAGACTAAAAACTCTTATAAGAAATCCAGGGTTAAGAAAGACATTATCTGATAATTGTTTAAAATATACAGAAGAAGTTTGTTGGGAAAAAATTGCGGCTAAACATTGGGGATTATATAAGTCTCTTAGTGGAGTGTCTTAAAGAATTAAAATTTAAAAAGGAGATAAGTATGAAAGGTGATAGACCAGTTGTAATGATTACAGGATTTTATGGAGCGGGGAATAGTGGTGATGAAGCAATGCTTAGGAATTTTGTTAAAAACATAAGATACAGACTTCCTGATAGCATAATTTATGTTGGAGCTAACAGATTCGGAACTTGGAGAATGGAGGACGTATACTATGTTTCAGCATTAGACCGAGGCAAACTAGTTAAGACAGATTTGTTTGTAGTAGGTGGTGGAGATTTAGGGATTGGATTTGGCTGGAATTTATTAGGATTTGCAAAATTACATAAAGCAAAAATAGTAATGATGAGTATGAGCTTAAATGATGCTTGGATACAAGATAGCGTAAAAGATCTAGCAAGTGCCATTCTAAAGTCTTGTGATTTAATATACGTAAGAGATCAAGACTCTGTTAAAAATGCAGAATATCTAGGCGCAAAAGCAACAGCAATGACTGACATGGCAATAGATATCCCAAGTGATAGTAATATAGTATTCAATAAAAGTGCAAAACATTGTACCATTTGTGTAAGAGAAGTGGGACATGATGATGTTCCTAAGATGGTTGGGTATGCTACTCATATAATTAATAAAGTTATAGAGAGCGGGTTTACCATAAGTTTGCTACCATTTTGTGCAGGAGATAAAGTCATAACAGATTTAATAACAGAAAACTTTTTTAATAATACCCAAATTGTCTACAGTATTGACCCTCAACAGCATAAATACCTAATATCAAAATCTGAATACTTAGTCTCAATTGGAAGACTTCACCCTTTGATTTATGCTGCTGGAGTAACAACACCAATGATTGGTGTAACTTATCCACATATTAATGGATACCACAAAATTCAAGCTTGGATGAAGTATATAAACATGGGTGATTATTGCATAGATTTTAAAGATGACGTAAAAACATTTGACGCTAAATGGACAGAAATGAGGAACAACAGAGGTAACCTTGTAGAGAAATTAGCAAAACAAAAAATAGAGCACCTAAAAACAAATAACCAACAATTTGATAATGTTGTGAAATTAATAAGTAAGAAGGAAAAATGAAGTTTTCAGTATGCATGAATACAGCTCGTGAAGATTATCCAATGGTCAATTACCCTGATCTTCATATTTTTGAAGTATTAATGAGAGCTTTACGAAATCAAGAATTTAAGGATTTCGAGGTAGTTATTGCTGATACCCGTTATAATACAAGACCAAATTACTTCAAAGAACATCCTGAATCATTTCCCGTTACACATATTCCTGTTAAAATTAATGTTTGGATTGAGAACCAATTATGCGCAATTTCTACAACTAAGAATACTTGCTTAAGATATGTAAAAGGGGAGTATGTTACTTTTATAGATGATTGTGGCTTCGTGCCTATAGACTATCTAAGAACATTGAACGAGCTAATAGCTGATGGAAGCATTGTTAACAGTAGCCACATTTTATTTAACAGAAGAGTCCCTCCCGCCACAATCCATTTTCCTGCTAGTTTTTATAATGGGTTTGGAAATATCACAGCTCCAATAAAATTGTTAGAAGAAGTAAACGGATATAATGAGTTATACGATGGAAATAAGGGATGGGAAGATGAAGACTTATTTAAGAGAGTTTTGCTTGCCAATAATAATAAAGCAACGTTATGCCATAGTCCTATCATCTATTATCAGCATGAAAAGTTGTCTTTAGATGATCCCATTTATTGTCCTATTTATTGGAGAAAATATTTGTTGAGTAAGGTTATAGACCAAAAAATATCTGTAGCGAATCAAGGATTAACAGAACAAGACAAGAAAGAACTATGGAACTGTGATTATAAGACTTGCCCTAAGAAAAATAAGATTAAGGGACAAGTCTGTCCTTGGAAAAGTTTTTGTATTTACGATTCTAAAAAAGCAGAGGTATATTCTGATCAAAAAAGTTATAGAATTAATAAAATGTATGAAGACGAATCATTAGTCTTCAACTTAAAAGAAGAGAGAGAAAATATAGCATGTTAGTTTTACCAGTAGAAGAAGGACCTCCAGAGTATTACGATAAAGCCTTTAATGGGGTAAAGTATCCTAATTTTTGTCTTTTATACAATTGGGCTATACAGGCATTAATTAGATATAGGCGAGGAAAACTTTTTATTAAGAATCCACCACCACCAAAACTTCCATACTTAGACATTGGTTGTGGGATGGGAAGATTGAGTACCGTAGCTTATTTTGGTCATAATATCTTAATTGATGGCTTAGACTTTTCTACTTTTGGAATTAATAATGTCAAAGATTACTTAAAACATGTTAAATTTTACTGTGAAGATGTTTGGAAATTTGACAAATATAACGATTACAATGTTTTTATAGCAACTGAGTTCTTAGAACATGTGAAAGAAGATATAAAATTTTTTAGTCTTTTGCCTAAAGGCAGTTTGTTTGTTTTTACAGTTCCATCTCCTGCATGGGGAGATAATCATCACCTAAGATATTTTGAATCTATAAGCGATGTTGTTAACAGATATAAAGATGTTTTAGATTTTATAGAAGTTAAAATTGTTAGTCCTGGACCTGCATATGGAGGGATAGGGATTGTCAAATAAGGAGATAGTATGAAAATTTCAGTATGTATGAATACAGCTAGAGACGATTACGCTATGGTGGGATATCCTGAGATTCATATTTTTGAATATTTTATGAGGTCTTTAAGAGAGCAAACATATAAAGATTTTGAAGTGGTAATCGCTGATGTTTTATACGATCAAAGATCAAATTATTTTAAAGATCATCCTGAAAATTTTGAAGTTAAACATATTCCTGTTAAGCCTAATGTCTGGTTATCTAAAGGAGTGTTAGCTATATCCACGACTAAGAATACTTGCTTGCTACATGCCACAGGGGATATAGTATCTTTTGTTGATGATTGTTGTTGGATAGACAAACAAAATCTTGAAACATCTATTCGTTTATTAAGTAAGTTCAAAAAAAGAATAGTTTGTTCTTGTTATAACGTAAGTCTAAAAGATAAATTGCTTGGATGGGGATTAACTTCTAAATCTACCCCTAACTGGGCAAACAATAATGTTTGCACGTATATGGATAATATTTTGGATGTTAATGGATATGATGAAATGTTTGATGGTAGTCGAGGATTTGAAGATTGCGATATTACTGTTAGGCTTGTGAACAGTAAATTTAATTTTATTATGAATGACAAGCCTTACAATTATCAGCACCATCTTTTAGTAACAAACAAAAATAGCGATCTTTTTATAAAATGCTGCCACCTTTGGATGGATTGTGCTTTTAAAAGGTATAGCAAAGGAATTTTAAAAGCGAACACAATCCCTGTAACAAAAGAAGAGTATCTTTATTTGGTTAAAGTGTGCCCTTATAGCGTAATTGAAGAAGGGAAGGGGAGATGTAGTAAATATTTGCACGAAGAAACAAAGTTACATCATATATGCCTTTATGATGGCGAAATTGACAGAACGACAAGTGACAAATATAAAGACTTGATAAAGCTTTACAAAAATCCTTCATTGATTTTTGACTTAAAAGAACAAAGGAAAGATGTTCCTAAGACAATTAGGCAATTACAAAAAATATGTAAGGAGGAGAAATGAGTGATCTTTACCAAGAAAGATATTTGTTACACCAACAAAGTAAAAAAAGATTTTTAGAACAAATAATAAAAGAGAGACACTCTAATAGAGCCTTTTCTAATAGGATTGTTGAGCAAGCTATTATAGATAAAGTAATTTTAGATACAAAATATTGTCCATCTTCCTGCAATAGGGGAGCAATTGAACTAGTAACTGTATCTGAAAGAGATCATAAAAATTTATTGGGAGGAATATTAGTTGGTGGAATAGGTTGGATACATAGGGCAAGTCATATTCTACTTATCTTTGCAGATGAATTGGCTTATAAAGCTAAAGGAGAGGTTAACTATATGCCTTATTTAGATGCAGGAGTAGTGATTCATCAATTATACTTAAGTACAACTAGTTTAGATTTAAAATGTTGTTATGTAAATCCTAATGTAAGGGATTTTAATAAACAACATTTTAAAAAAATATTCGGAGAGCAACTTTTTTGTGGAGCTTTTGCATTAGGATGTCGAAAGGAGACAAAATGAAAGTATCTATATTGATGTTTACGGCCAGAGATGATTGTCCTATGGTGGGATATCCAAATATTCATATGTTTGAATACTTAATGGCTTCTTTAAGAAAACAAACATATAAAAATTTTGAAGTTGTTATAGCAGACGTTATACATGATAGAAGACCAAATTATTTCAAAGAACATCCAGAGAAGTTTGACGTTATCCATATTCCTGTTAAGCCTAATGTCTGGACACCAAAAGGGTATATTGCAATATCCACCACTAAAAATACATGTCTATTACATGCCACAGGTGATGTTGTTATTTTTGTTGGCGATTGTACATCTTTAGAGCCTACTTTAATTGAAGTAGGATTAAAAAAATTAGAAAAAGTTGACTACGTATATACTGCTTATGAGTCAAGACTAGGAGACACATTTCGAGGATATATGATAAATCCTCATCACCCTATTTCTCATGGGCATTCAGGACTAACAGCAAAAATAGAATTATTAGAGGAACTAAACGGTTATGATGAAAAATACGATGGAGCCAGAGGCTATGAGGATTGTGATATTGCAATTAGGCTAGCAGCTAAAGGGACAACAGTAGACTTCAACACCCTTCTAATGAGACACCAAATACATAAAGATTTTCCTACAATTAAAAATTACTTAAGATGTTCTTATCCTTGGCATAATTATAGAACTAAAACGATAAGACAGCAAAAGAGTTTTAGAGTTAATGATAAAATAACTGATGAAGAATTTAATATTTTAGCAGATAAATGTGCTTTTGTAGACGAAAAGAAAAAATGCATTACCTTTTCTAAGGTTACAGGCAAAGAGATTATTTGTCCTCATAATGGAAACATAGATAAAAGAAATGATGAAAATTTTAAAGATGTTTATTTATATAAAAATCCTTCTTTGACATTTGATCTAAAAGAGCAAAGAAAGAACGTGGATGAAACTTTAAAGGAATTAAAAAAATTAGTAGAGGAATAGGAGTACCTTATGCCAGTATCATATCATGAACCATATGAAAAATATAAAGAATGGGTTAGGGCTTATCAACCAAAAACAATGTGGGATATAGGTATGGGCTATGGAAATATTGGTGTTATGGCCAAAGCCTTAGTCCCAGACTTAGAATTAAATGGAGTAGAAGTCTTTGTTCCATATTTCAGTCATAAAGAATCTCAATATAAAAAATTTAAAAGGATAATGGTTTCAGATATTAGAGATATGATAGGTAAAATGTGGCCTGTAGATATGATAACGGCATTTGACATTATAGAGCACTTAGAAAGAGAAGATGGAATAAAAGTTATCAAATATCTTACATCTATTTCTAATATGGGATTTTTAGTTACAGTTCCAATTATAGATTATCCACAAGGTCCACTATTTGAAAACAATGCTGAAATACATAGAACTCAATGGAAATTTGAAGAAATGATAGCATTAGGAGGAGTCCCATTGCTTAAGGGAGAAGTAGTAGGTTTATTTGAGTTTAAGAAATAATAAGGAGAGTAAAATGATTAAATCTTATAAAAAGAATACCAATGAGCAGTTGGCAGAGTTTTTTGATTTAAAAGAATTTCATTGTCATTGTAGAAATAAGTTCTGTTCTTACACATTAGTAGATACTGACTTAATAGATAAATTAATGATACTAAGAAAAAGATGGGAATTGCCTATCCCTATTATAAGCGGGTGTAGGTGTATGGTTCATAATGAAAAGGTACGTGGTAAACCAGGTAGCTTTCATATGATAGGCAAAGCAGCAGATATAGATATTAGCTATTTAGAGAAAGTTCTTGGGTTGGATAAACTTATAAGAGATTGCCAAATATTTGATGGATTAGGTTATAATGAAAAAAGGAAATTTATTCATGTAGATGTTAGAGGATATTTTAGCAGATGGGCATATAGATAAGAAATATTTTCTTTGAAAAAACAAAACAAAAAGGAGGGGATAAGATGACAAAAAAAAATATGCAAAACTTCACACAAGACTATTATAATAAGGATTATTTCGTAACTCCTGAAGGTAAAAAATATAAGTCTTATGACGGAGAAGAAAAAGGATGGAGTTACGCAAATGATTCGGGTGAGTTTCTAGGATGTGAACCCATAACAAGAGCTTGGAAACAAATCTTTGAACAACCTAAAACAATGTTAGATGTTGGAGCAGGTAGAGGGACATTTGTTTCTTACGCTAGAAATCAAGGGATTGAGGCAGTTGGCTTTGATTTTTCTAAATGGGCTATCTCTGACAAAGGAAGATACTATAGATGTGAAAAAGATTGGCTAAAATGGGGTGATGTAACAAAATCTTGGGACTATGCAGACAAAAGTTTTGATCTAGTAACTTGTTTAGATCTAATGGAGCATATCTACGAATCAGATATCAAACAGACATTAAATGAGGCCTTTAGAGTAAGTAAGAAGTTCATCTTTTTTCAGATTGCGACTATCCCAGAAAATGGAATTTGTTTTCAAAAAGACCAAGAAATCCCAATGGAATGGCAAGGATGTGCTGTAGCAGGACATGTGACAATTCAGACAAAACAATGGTGGATTTCTCAACTATTTAAGAGTGGATGGAGAATAAGAGAAGACTTGTTAGAATGGTTTACTATCTTAGTTGGTCCTGAGACTCTAGCCAATTGGCATCAGAATCTTATGGTAGTTATGGAAAGGACTTAATTTTATGAGAACAGAAAAAAAAATACATTTTCATAAAAAAAGTGGGGGCTCTTCAATTAGCTGTGTAGGCCAACATATTTTTGAACAATTAAGAGATAATAACTATGACATAAAAGCTAAAGATCTAGATAAATATGATGAAGATTTCATTCAGCCTGTTGAAATAGGGATAATCTATGGACTCGTAAGAGATTTGAAAAAAATTTACAGATATAGCTGTAAAATAGCAGGGTTAGTTTGCGAAAAAGAACTAACTCCTTACGAGATATTGTTGATAAAAGAAGCTCAATTAATGGAGATTTGGGTTCCAAGCGACTATGTAGCCCAATTTTTTATTAAAGCAGGATTTGAAAAAAAAATAGAAGTTGTCCCTCATGGAGTAGAAGAATTTCCATTAGCTAATCCATCTTTAAAGAAAGAATCAAATGAATTTAAAGGACTAATGATCTTCAACTCATATGGGCGTCTTAATGATCATGTCTTAAGGAAAAATCCATTCAAAGCGATAGAAGCAGTGAATTCTTTGGAAAATATTTCTTTAAAGTTAAGGACTAAACACCAAAAATACTACGATAAAGTTAACTTGAAGAAGGTAGAATTTGCAGAAGAATATATTGAAGACTTAACTGACCTCTATAGAGATTGTGATTTCCTTCTCTATCCTTCTGATTCAGAAGGATTTGGATTAGTTGGTTTAGAGGCACTAATGAGAGGGATCCCTTTAATTTCTACAAAAACAGGAAATGAATATTTAGATGAAAATGTTAGCTATATTGAAATAAAAATGCCTGTAACAGCAGAAGGAATCAAAGAAGCAATAAAAGAAATGACGGATAACTATTCAAAATACAAAGGAAAAGCTATAGAGCAAAGAGAATATATTTATGAGAAAAATAGCTGGAAGAAAGTTGGAGAAAGAGTAGAAAATGCAATTGACAATATGCTTAAAAAGAAAGTCTTTTGAACATATTAACTTTTATATTGACTTTTAGTAAAAAAAAGAATACAAGAGGATATGAAAGATAGATTGAAATTTAAAGAAACTCTTTTGAGAGGAATGGGAGAAGAGTATGAAATTGCGACTCTTTTTAGTATTAATGACTTTTTAGAAAAATATGAATCTAAAGTGAACTTTGTTCTTAAAAGAAGTCTTTCTACATTAGGACATATTCATTTAAAAATAAATGATTCACTTTATCATTTTTTAAAGAAGAACCATAAAAGAATAACAGATGCTGAAATTACTTGGGATGAAAAAAATCCCTCTAAAGCTATAGAAATAAGATATTTAAAAACTCTTTTTTATGCCTATCCTAACCAGATGGTTCGAATAGGAAAGATAAAAGATGATAAGTAAAAAAGAGTTAAAAATAGCTGAGATATTTGGAGCCTATAAAGAGTGGAGAGTTGGACGTTCAGATAAAATGAAATGGGAATACTTTTATTCAAAAGAAGAAGTTACGAAATATTTAAGATATTTCTTAAATTCTGAGCTACAATTAACTGTAGAGTTTCTTTCCGAAGATCATTGGTATCCTGCTTTATTTGCTGATTTATCTAAGAAAAGAGACAAGGAGCTGTTATCTCAAGTAAAAGACTAGACATAAGGCAAGAGGCTTCAGGATTCATTAAAAGAAAGAATATAATGGTTCTTGGTAAAATAGAGAATTCTTTGGATGTCTATGATTTATTTAATGTTCGACCAAAATACCTTCTAGAATATATTAAAGGAGATCTCGTTTATTTTTTACAGACAGAGAGCCTTGACGAAGCAAAAGAAAAGGCAAAAGAAAGACTTAGTTTTAAATTTTATATTTATGATTATGAAAACAACGGATATAGAGAGGAACCTTTAAATGATTAAATCTGTCTCTTTTATAAAAGATTCTGAAGATCCAACCCTTATTCAAGTCACTGGAACAGAAGACCCAATATCTGATTTATTTATGGTTTTAAACGGGCTAATTGTTTTGATAAATACCATCTCTCAAGAAAAAGGGAAAGAAAATGTAAAACAATATGTTTTTGATTATATTGAAAAAGGGATAAAAGAAATTCAAGATATTTGGATGGAACGATTAAATTAAGGAGGAGAAATGAAAACGGTAGAAAATGATAGTTTAAAATTAGAAATAGATGGAACTCACTCCAAAATATTAACTCTTTTAAATAAAGAGAGTAAAGAAAAATTTGATAAACTTGAAAAAATCCTTTCTTCTAAATATGAAAATGAAGGGATTGAGTATTCTGCTAGTTATGTAGGAAAAATATTTGATATTAGTTTATCTGATGATGATATCTTTAAACAATTTGCTCTTATGATAGATAGAGTATTCAACGAACATACTCCATTAGCAGTAATGACTCCATTTATTAGATTAACTTTTAAAGACAGGGATAAACAAATCCTTTTATGGTATGCTTTTATCAAAGAGTTTCCTAAAGGAGCTTTTAACAAAAAAGAATTAGGGCCAATATGATGAAAGAGAGACATGCGAATCTGGTCGGGGGAACTCCAGAGCCCTCGTTATTTTGTTTCCGTCTTTCCTGCGACCAGAGCTGATGGGAAAGGTCCACAGGAGAATGGCCTGTGGTATTGGCCCTAATTTTTTTATTACTTATTCAACTTTTACAGGTTTCTTCATCAGGTGTGTAAACATATCACCACCACCCAGAAGGCGTTAAACCCTTCTGCTTCCATCCAATATCTTTCAACTCCTTACACAAATCTAAACTCGGCACTTCTTTTGATAATTCTTTCATATTCTAACTCCTTTACGTTTTTAATAGCGGTTAGGGGTGATGGCTTCCCGACCACATTATTGAAGCAGTCCCACCCTGTCCCTAAGCTTTCGCTTCATCACCCCGCCGCAATTACCACGTTGCTCTCAATTTCAATGATCTATTCTACAGCTTTCAAACATGCTTTTACTATGGCCAGTGGTGCTGTATCGGCTTGCTCAGCAACATTTAATGGCATATCCTCATCATCAGGTTGGCTATGGATCCAAAAAGAAGCAAGCCAAGCACCCTCATCATATTCAACATCAAACTGTATTCTTTTGTCTTTGTTTATTGTTTTATCAATCAACATCCAAGCTTGTGATATATCTTCGCATGGATTCCAATCTTTCCATTTATAAACATCATTCCACTTCCACCCCATAATTTTTTCACCACATAATATGTTTAATTGTTCGTTAGTCATTGTTTCCTCCACATCATTGAAGTTCCTTTACACATACAAATATCGTCCTTAATATTATACTCATAAGAATCATATTGCTGACAAGTATACATGCAAACAAACTCTTTCACCCAGTCGCCTTTTGCATCATTGGGAACGATCTCTGTCGTGGCGTGGTTAATCTCTCTGCTATAAGCTGGTGGTGTGGATGTCCTACAGTTACAGCTAGGTGTTGTATAGTCCGAAGGATACAGGGGAGCTATTGGCATCGCGTTTGGTGTTCTAGGTCTTAACATTAAACTCAAGATTGTTTTAAACATTTTAATTCTCCTTTTTTATAGTTCGCCATAGCCATAGCCAGAGCCATTGCCATTGCCATAGCCATAGCCAGAGCCAGAGCCAGAGCCAGAGCCATTGCCATATTTGTTATCTTCGACTATTTTTAAGTATTTATATACTGGTTGTTTCCTTGCCATCTATTCCCCCTTTGCTAATTTAATTATTTCTTTTCTTGTAGGTTTATGCGGCTTAAACATATCAACATACTTTATCCCACTTTTTGATAATCTTTTTGAATCACTTATAGCGCGTCTTAAATCTACAATTTTAACGTGTAGCAGATTAATAAATGTAACAGCATCAGTTGCATCCATATCTTCTGGTTTATTGTTTAGAAACGCTAACAGTTCATCTCTTAATTCATTTGCAATGACATTTATTCTACATCCTATTTTCACTTTTCCCCCTTCATTCGTTTGTCTATTTCTTTAATCATAGCGTCTGCATAATCAGCAGCGTTTATAACTTGGGTTTCGATTGCTTTCTGTCTCCATATTACCGGCGCGCCATCATACGGCTCTACTACCAAGCTTTTTAGTACGTTGATTGCTATGTACTCCCACGTTAATTAACTATTTGATCTTGATATACTTCAATGCCACCGATTATTTGTTCAGCATTTTTGCCTAATGACCGAACGATATTATTTATTTTAACTGTATCCAATGTGAGAAATTCTCTTTTGATTGCAGCACCATTTTTCACACGCCATTTATTTGCAGTTCGAGTTGATATGCCTGCGATCTTCGGTGTTGTTTTTGGAACTACAATAAATGGTACGTCCTCAATCTCATCTAGTATATCATTCGCATCTTCTTTGTTTCCGGCACTTTGCGCTTCTTCAGCTCTTTTAAAAACTTCTTCTTCATGTTTCTTTTGAGCCTCTAACATTAATCGTTCTTCTTCTAATTTTCTGATTCGTTCTTGTTCATAATCATACTTTGCGATTTTAGGTTTGATTATTAATTCTGCATCATCGAGCGGTTTAGAAACTTTTTGTTTTTGTCTTATAGCTTCTTTATGCGCGCCATGAGCTTTTTTAATGATCGGGTCGAACGTTTCATTAATTTCTTTTTTAAAATCTTTTATAACTAATAATATTTCAGCTGCTTGAGTATATGATTCATTGTCAATAATTGCTATTGCGTGAGCCTTGTCTGGTACTGTTAAAACTTTTTTATTTAATTCTTGATTATTCATTTATTATTCCTTTTCCAATTATAAAGGTTTAGAGCATTTAAGAAAATCTTAAAATCTGTTTTGTCTTTGTATGGCTTTAATTTATACGTTCCATTTTTATTAAGTTGCAAGCCGTATCTATCATGTTTGAATTCCGAGCAGGCCTCGTATGCAGCGATCTGCAACCCAGTCCATGCCTGCATTTGCCCAGTCTTAATATCTAGTATTGCATCTTTGCCAAACATCATTCCGCTTCGATCTAATGTGCCAATATAATTATATTCTTTATTATAAACTATTGATTCGACATTTTTCCAAATCGGTTTTACTTCTTTTAGAAATTTTAAATATCCTTGAAAATATGGTTCATAATCTTCATTGATGCTATTCAGATCTAAACAAAGATTGTCATGCCATTGGCAGATAGTATGCACGTGAGACCCTCGCTCACGTGCTTCATCTGTAAAATAATCACAATTCACAATTCCAGTTTCACCAAGAATCGAAGTTACGTTTGGAATTATAACATTTTCTTTTTTGTAAATATGTGTGGCTTCATTAAAAGTTATCATTATATTTTTCCTTTAAACTGGGCTATCTTCATATGTTATTTCTTTTTCAAATGCTTTATTTTCTGCTTCTACTCCGGCAACAACTTCCATCGCATTCAAAACTTCTCTTAATGCAAATTCATTGTTGCTTTTATATTGTGCTTTTTCTGGGTCAGCTAAAGATTTATCAAGCATCTGTTGATATGCTCTAAGCTGCGCCATTGACATATCAATCCATTTTGTGCCTGTGTTTTTTCCGAATGAGCAAACTGCAACATTAATGTCAGTTGTGGTTGTTGGTGCAGTAGTTGTTTTTCTAGGTGCTCTATCTCTATTAGGTTGATTGCTGAAATTCATATCCTCAATATCTTGCGTGAATATATCGCTTGCGGCAGTTCCGTTCAATACAGCGGCAACCAAAGCGCGCTTACAAGCCATTTTATATAATGTGTTTTGAACATCCCAAGGTGATTGTTTGATATATTTCTTCTCTCTACTATTACAAGCGCCTAAACCTTCACCTACAACTTGACCAGTATTCATATTTATTAATGTGCATTTAATTTTATAAAAAACAAAATTATCATCTTCCCTACAGCCTGTTAATTCATAATAAGTTGGGGCAAGTCGAAATGTCATATTCAATTTTTCTGCTCCGGCTTTGTACAATGTTGGCTTGTTTCCACAACCCGGAATCTTCCCATAATGTACATTTTCTATCATTACTTCACGCATCACGTGTTGAATTAGATTGACTTGTTTCTTGACATTAATTACAGACATAGGTTCGTTATAATCTTGCACCGCAATTTCTTGAGTATCTTGTGTCATATGACCTCTTTTCGTTTGTTTAATTTATTTGTTATGATATAATTCTCGTACACATATCCCCCTCATTCATACATCGATGTTCCCGCCTTCGCGGGCGGGAACTGGTTTATCTACTCTTCCTCATTTTTCATTAATTCAGCAATATGATTCAAATACATTTCAGTTGCTTCACGGTGAAATCTTGATTCAGAATAATATTCGTCTAAATGTCCTTGCATATATAGACATGCCACTAGCACTTCTTTTTTCATTTTCCTTGTCAAATATACTTGCGTTGGAATTCTTTTGATTGACGATGTTTCATTTTTTACATTCACTTTAACCTCCTTTCTGATTTTGAAGTTATATTGTAAATAAACTTACAAGTAAAGCATTATATCTGCTATAAGTAAATTAATCACAACTTAACATACATGACCAAGTATACTTATACTTGGTGGATTTTAGCCTTTCTTCGTGCATCATATAGAAGCCATAACCTGCCGGATGGTAACCGAGTTGTTTCTGCAACATCATTAGAAAATCTTCATCTTTTTTCGTTGTAGTTGTGATTGAGAAATGCCGATCAAGCGCTGATTCAGTTATTTCTAGGTTCAGATAGGTTCGAGTTGCTTTTGTCTTTTTTGAAACTTTTTGATCTTTTAGAAATTCTTGTTTTGCCATGTCTCCCATAGAAAACCTCCTTGTTTGTTTAGTCACAACTCTTTGTTAGAGTTTAATATTATAAAAATTCACTCATTACATTTATACCTGAACCAAATTCATAATCGAATAGCTCGTTGAATAGGACTAATGCCTTTTTTTTTGTGTCTAAGGTGTCAATAACTTTGCCAAGATAGAATACCTTGTCTTGGAATACTCCAACGCACCCTTCGTACTTTGTGCTTAGTATTTCTTGCCCATGTAGCTCTTTTATTATTTCTTGTTTTGTCATTATGCGCCCCTTACTGCCCACACAATTAGGTGGGCTGTTTTTGGTTCGTACGTTTCATCCCTGTTTTCGTAATCATAGTCGACGTTGTCCGGGTTATCGTTGTTATCCCCGACCTCGTCCCAATCCCAATAATCGAACGTCTCTTGAGTCCTCACGTTATACCTCTTTTTGCTTTTAAAATCGCAGTTTCAACTTGTTTGAACACTAGCTCGTCCTCGGATATTAACAACCTCAATTCTTCCAACGCAGCTTCACACGCTTCTAACAATTCAGTGTTTATATCTTCAATCATTTTAACACCTCCGCGTTAATGGTAGGCTTTACTAACTTACCTTTTGTTATTAAATCTTTAATAATAGATTGATAAAAATCGACGAAGACATTTCTTTTAAGCTCTCGCTTGAAATTCATGCTTTTATAGGCCGAATACATATCTTCAGATAATAAAGCCCTTTCTTGAGTATATATAACATTTACGATATACTCATAAGTGTCGCTCAAGGCTTTATCTAGATCGGGGTTTGAGTATTGGTGAGCGCACACAAGTAGGTTATTTTTGATTGTTTTCATTTTGTTCCCCTTTGTTAATTGTTTATAATCACTTTCCAAAATCCTTTTGAAATTCCTGCTGCTGCTGCTAAGGAATTATATCTTTTTGCAGCTATATTCCATTCTATGGCCTGATCTTGTGACCATTCGCCTGGTCTGTAAAAACTTGGCATGCCGTTTTCAATGGCGTGCATTTGTGGAGTAACTTTCTTTTCATTTTCATTGCAACTTTTTGGTCTGATAAACATGTTTTACCCCTTTGTTAATTTTGATATGTTTTGAGATTGTCTAATATTTTGATATTTTTGTTGATTTCATTTTTCATTTTTGCAATATCTCGGTCTAGCGTTACATGATCTATGATCAGCTCCCCATTTTTTAATGCTAATTCCCAATCATAATCTTCTTCTTGCAGATTTTCGTTTTGTGTTTCTTTGTCCGATACATAATAATTAGCAATCACTGGGATGTCTCCAACGTAACCATATCCCGCATATCCACGATTGTTATATTCTGGCTGATCACTTTCAACATATTTTTCGTTATTTTCTAAAATTACACACGTTTCGCCTTGACAGTTTTTTTGTGTTTTCATTTTGTACTCCTTTGTTTGTGTTGTTGTTTTCATATTCAAACTTATATCAAAAGTGATAGCATTTGTAAAGCATAATCAACAAGATAATTAATTATTTTATAAGTCTATGATTTTGTTAGGGTATTTAAGCGCGTACTTTTTGAATTATATTATTAGTATGGACATAATGATTGTTAGTATGGAAAATGAATACTTATCTTACTGATTTATATGAAATAATTAGAAACTAATTTAAAAAGTATTAGCCAAATACTTTTTGTTAAAAAATATTAGTAAAGGTGTATTATCTATATTATACCATTAAAACCAACTCATCAATAATGGCACTTTTAATTTAATTCTTTACATTTTTATTTTTTTAATTTAAGATTGCAAACTATGAAGTATTGGCAAATACAAACACATATATATTCGCGTAGGGAAAAAAACATGGGGCGATCTATGCCAATACTTCTACCCATGCCTGCGCGAATTTATATTGGTTTGGAGAATATCTATTATGGCTAACCCTCAAAAAGAAAATGGTTATACAACTATTGCTAATGAAATTATTGAAGTTCTAGCAAAATCAAATTTTAATGGAAGTGAACGCAGAATTTTAGACGTTGTATTTAGAAAAACTTGGGGTTGGAATAAAAAAGAAGATCAAATAAGTCTATCTCAATTTTCAGAAATGACAGGATTAAATAGAAAAGCAGTATGCAGAACAATCAATAGCCTAGTGTCAAAACTGACACTAGTGGTGTCAAAGGCGACACTAGGCAACGTAAATACTTATAAAATAAACAAAAATCACGATCAATGGGTGGTAGTGTCAATGGTGACACCTAGTGTCAAAACTGGTCAGAAGGTAGTGTCAAAAATTGTCCAAGGTAGTGTCAAGGCTGACACATACAAAAGAAACTATACAAAAGAAACTAATACAAAAGAAAAGAGTATGTCTGATTTTGAATCTTTTTGGAAAGTCTATCCAAAAAAAGAAGGAAAAACCCCATGCAAGAAAAAATGGTTGAAATTAAAACCTGATGCCAAACTGCTTGAAACCATATTATGCGCTATTAAGAATCAAACGAAATCCAAAGAGTGGAATAAACAGAACATGCAATATGTACCCATGCCACTTACTTGGCTTAATCAAGAAAGATGGTCAGACGAAATAACAAAGCCAGTAGACGTATATGCAGAGGCTAAATTATTATTAATTAAACGTGGATTATTACCAAAGGAGGAATTATGACTTACGACGATGTAGAAAAAAATATTAAAAAAATGGCGGATTTTTATAATAAAAAAATTGGTTCGGAGCAAATTGCAATTTGGTATGAGAAAATAAGATATTTCTATACAAAAGACGCACTGGTTGCAATTGACAATATAACATCAAGCGAAAGATATTTTCCAACCCCGGCTATTTTTATAAAATATTACTACAAATCAAAATCTTGCAGGGCAGCAAACGAAAATATAACTGATAAAAAAAATGCTGAAAATTTTTTCAAGCCGGGGAAGCACAACACGCAACTTGCTAAAGATTGCGTTGTTTTGATAAATAGATGGTATGATAATTTGGGCGATAAATATGAAGATATGAAGGCTCTGGACGAATTGTATCCGAATATTGGCTTTAGGCAAGAAACTGAAAATCTAAAAAAAGATTTAGAAAAAATGGAAAAATGTTAACATGAAAGAAGGTGAACAATGAAATTTACTGGACTGATTATCAAAAACATGCTAGTGCCATTAATCATTCTAATCATATTTTTAATGGGATGGAATATGGGAATGAAAATCAAAAGATCTAAATCGAACGAGCCTCTCTTTAAGTGCGTCACAGCTTTATCACAATGCGCTTTTAAATATACCGAAACAACAGAATTATTAGATAATCATTATTGTAAAATGCCTCAAAGCGAACTTGTAGACATCAAGTATTTCTGCAATGGTGATTAAGTTCCACGTGGAACAATGTGGAGCAAGGGGGACAAATTGGGAAAAATCAAAATCATTCATAAACAAGCAAATGGTGAGGTCGAAGTCCACATAACTGATGGTAGTCTATCAGATGCAGTACCGATGTTACGTGAGGTCATGGCCTCATGTGATAAAAAAAAAGACTTAAAGGTAAGTGTGGTAGAGTTGGAAACCGAGGTGTTAGATACTATGTCACAAGCGGAAACAGACCAAAGCCGACAGGCGCGCCATGGGTGATGTATGCGGAATATACGGAAACGGCACATGTGAAAAGCGATGTTGAAGATTTAACGGTTGAAGAAGAAATTATTAAATGGAAGTGTATGCTATGAAATTTATCGAATACGAATTGCAATGCTCTTGTGTTATGTGGACGAAGTATCAATATCCAAATATTATTATTCATTCAATTCCAAATGGGGCAAAAGTCGGGGCCAGATGTGGTGCAAGATTAAAAAAAGAAGGATTACTTGCAGGAACGCCGGATTTATTCATAGCAGAACCAAAAGGCAGATATCACGGAATATATGCAGAAGCAAAAAGTCCGGGCAAAAAACCAAATCCGACACAAAGGAAAATTCACGAACAACTTAGAAACAAAGGCTATTTTGTATTTTGGTTTGATAATTTCAATGATTACAGACTGATATTCCAAGATTATCTAGCCTTACAAACAGGAGGTAAATTAAATGAATTGGAAAACTAAAACCATAATGGCCATTAAGTCATTCTCGATCATAGCTGTATTGCTAGCATTTGGATTTTATTTCGTATCGTCCGGCATGTTATACTATCAAATTAAGGTAAACAGGTTTAACGAGATCAACAAAATCGTTCAGGCAAAAGATCTTAAAATCAAAGAATGTGTCAAAGTGGCGGATAAGAATTTCAGAATCAACAAACAACTACTTTTGGAACTAGAAGATTTATCTATGAGAAATTCAGAAGTGAGAAAAATAACAAAGAAATACAAATAGAAAGGATAATACTATGAAAAATTCAACGAATCCAAGAGGACAAAGCAGGCCTAAAAATGGTTCAGGTCAAGGTGTAGGACAAAAAGGTGGGCAGCGCGGTGGTAAGAATGTTGGCGGATGTTCGCAAGGTGGGCCGGGATTTGGAAACGGTGCAGGCAAGGGAAAAGGAACTGGACGTAAAAAATAAGAAGGTAATATGATGGATAAAACAATAAAAATTACATGCATAGCAGCAGACATGGTTGATCTTGACAGCTTACAAGAGCTTCAAGGAGATCTTAAATCGTTGCATAAAAACAAAGCTGCTAAACTTAGGCAATCTATTGAAAAATACGGAATTACATTCCCCGGCTTTATTTGGAATTCATCAAATGGAAATAAGATCATAGACAGTCATCAGAGAGTACGAGTATTGAGACAAATGTTATCCGATGGTTGGACATTAAAAGATAATAAATTCCCTGTTGTCTGGATAAAAGCAGAATCAGAAAAAGAAGCCAAGGAAAAAATCCTATTAGCTGCGTCTATGTATGGTGAAATTGATGATGCTAGTTTACAGCTATTTATCGAAGAAGCTCATATAGACATTACTGACTTGCAGCAAATTGTTGATATTCCGTATGTTGATCTGGAAATGGAAAATATTTCAATAGATGGTTTGACTGATGATGATGATGTTCCAGAAGTTACCGAAGAGCCTATAACTAAACGTGGTGACTTATGGATATTGGGTGAGCATAGATTGCTCTGTGGTGATGCTACTAAGAAGGAAGATGTTGAAAAGCTGATGGATGGGCAGAAGGCCGACATGGTATTTACTGATCCGCCTTATGGTGTACACTAAATGTTAGTTTTAGATATATTTCTAGGTTCTGGCTCTACACTAATAGCTTGCGAAAAAACAAATAGAAAATGCTATGGCATGGAAATTGATGAACATTATTGCGATGTTGTGATAAAACGATGGGAAGATTTTACAGGAAAGAAAGCAGTATATGCAAAAGATATTTCCAATAATACTGATAGTATTTGATATACTAGCATCAGTTTTTTATATGGTTGATGGTGATATTAGGAGAGCAATATATTGGGTTGCAGCAGCAGTTCTAACGGCATGTGTTACATTTTAGGGGGTAACTATGGAAATAATAAAACTAGGCAAAAAGAAACCAAAGAAAAAACGCAAACAAATCAAAAAGCCTAAAAAGATGAAACGTGAATCTCTCAATAAAGTTGATTATATACACAAAGAAGGCAAGTTTGGTGATTTCCAAATAAGACAAACTGCCAATGGATGGTGGGCTTCAAGGTTTAATGGTGGTGCAAAATTAGTTGAGTTTTTAGGAGCGATAAAATTAGGCATGTCGACCTTTAGAGCTTGTGCTTATGCAGGCATAACAAAGAAACAATGCGAAAACTTCATGGACTCACACCCTGAATTATGGGCTATAATACCTTTACTCAAAGAAACGATCAATCTAAGTGCTCATATTCTAATAGCAAAACAGTTTACACGTAAGGAATCACCGAGTGTTGAAGATGCCAAATGGTGGGCTGAAAGAAAAATTAAAGATGATTTTAGTCTAAGAAGTGAAATAACTGGTGCGGATGGAAAAGACATAGGCGAAAAAACAGATTCAGAAACAAAAGAAATTGCAGAAATGGCCTTGAAGGGTATAGCAGCAAAAGAAAAGATATTGAAAAAACTTAAAGACCTAAACAAATAAGATTATGAGCAATGAATTATTAGCCTATAATAACTATCTTTCATATGCAAAATACATGGATGAGAAATATCTTGCGCCTGATCACGTTGTTAAATTAGCCGCACATCTTGAAGCAGTTGAAGCAGGCTTGATTGAATTACTTATTGTAGTGTTTCCGCCACGACATTCAAAATCGTTTAATGTAGCCGAATTTTTTCCGGCTTGGTATCTCGGACGCAATCCTAGCAAATATATAATCTATTCAACTTATGGTGAAGAACTATCGCACAGCTTTGGGCGTAAAGTTAGAAATCAACTTACAGACCCTATGTTTTCAAAGGTTTTTCCAAAATGCAAAGTTAGTTTAGATTCACAATCGAAAAAAGAAATATCAACAACCGACAATGGTGTTTATACGGCTGTTGGGCGTGGTGGTTCTGTAACAGGTAAAGGCGCAAATTTACTCATACTTGACGATATGTTGAAGGATAACAAAGAAGCTGAAAGCCGCAAGCAAAGACAAGATTTGATTGACTGGTATAAATCAGTAGCATCAACAAGACTGCAAAAAGGCGCATCTGAAATTATGATGGGTACTAGGTGGAACACAGGAGATCTTATTGGTTGGGCAATTAAAAATATGGCTCATAAGAAAAAAACAGTTATATTACATATGCCTGCAATTAATGATAAGGATGAAGCGCTATGGCCAGAAATGTTTGATCTTGAACAATTACTTAAAATCAAAGATACATTAGGCACATATTTTTGGAACGCATTATATCAAGGCAATCCAACTGCAAGAGAAGGCAATTTATTCAAACGAGAATGGTTTAGATATTATTATACTATGCCTAGAAAGTTTGATTGTGTGATACAATCTTGGGATGCCTCGTTCAAAGATAAAAAGACATCTAGTTATGTTGTAGGGCAGCTATGGGGCAAACTTGGTGCTAATGTTTACTTGATAGATCAAATTAGAGCAAAGATGGGCTTCCAAAAAACATTAAAATCAATTATGATTATGACTGACAAATATAAAGAATCGAGAACAAAGCTCGTTGAAGATAAAGCAAATGGGTCAGCGATCATTGAAACATTGAAAAATAAAATAGCAGGAATATTACCCGTTAATCCAGAAGGCTCTAAGTATGCTAGGGCAGAAGCTGTTTCATGGGCTATTGAATCAGGGAATGTTTATATTCCGCACCCAGATCATCAGTCTTGGGTAGGCGATTATTTAGATGAACATCTTGCTTTTCCCAATGGCGAGTATGATGATCAGGTGGATTGCACTACACAGGCTTTAAAATATTTCTTTGGTGATTTAGACCCTGTCACACGATTAAAAAATCTATTGAAGATGTAGGAGGCACAAATGTTTGGTAATAAAAAATTAGAAAAAGGTTTTGATAATGTAATGAAACGATTGGATGGTTGGTCAAATATCTTAACAGGCTTGGGATTGTCAGGCACAGACAAAAGACTTGCAGCCGATATAGCAATCGAGTTTTTAGATCAATCAACAGTTGAAGCATTGTATCAAAAGGATGATGTAGCTGCCCGAATTATAGATAGGCCAGTAGAAGAAATGTTCAAGATGGGCTACACAATCAAAATTGAAAATGATGATGATAAGAAAATTGAAAATGCTTTTATAGAACGAAAAGGAGAGTTGTTTTTCGATCAAAAACTTAAACAAAGCATAATCAATTCAAGATTGTATGGTGGGTCTGGAATCATTATCGGCATAGCAGGTCAAGAACCAGAAGAAGAACTCAATCTAGAAGATATAAAGCATATTGATTATTTAACCGTATTGGATAGATATCAACTATCACCAAGTTTAAGTTTAATACAAGATCTAGGCAATCATTATTTTGGGTTTCCGGAAACTTATTCGATTGTTACTGCAACAGACGACAAATTAGGTGCTTCAATTCATAATAGCAGAATAATTAGGACAGATGGAGTTTTGCTACCAACGAATTTAAGAGCTCAAAATTCATATTGGGGCGATTCGGTTTTATCGCGTGTTTATAATGCAGTAAGAAATTACCAAGGTTCACATGATTCAGTTGCAACTATCATAACAGATTTTACTGTTATGGTTATAAAAATGAAACAGTTATCAAGTCTCATAGCATCAGGTGAAGAAAGTTTAGTAACTAAAAGACTTGAATTAGCAACTCTTATGAGTTCAATGTTGCATGCAATAGTAATTGAAGAGGGCGAAGAATACGAGCGCAAAACAACTAATGTTGCAGGTCTTAAAGATTTAGTTGATAAGGTTGAGAATAGATTAGTCGCTGCAACCGACATGCCGCATACAATTATTCTTGGCGAAAGTCCGACAGGTGGTCTTGCGAATACTGGCAATAGCGAAATGACACAATGGTTTGACCATGTGAAATCATTACAAGAAGCAAAAATGTTGCCCGGTATAAATTATATGGCTGATATTATATTCAGCGAAAAAGCCTTTGTTACTAAAGGCAAAATTCCTCGATACAAAATAGAATTCAATCCATTATGGCAATTAGACGAAAAGGAAAAAGCAGAAATAACTAAAATCACAAGCGAGGCTGATAGTAATTATATTGATAGAGGTGCTTTAACTATAGACGAAGTGAGAAATAGCAGATGGGGAGGCGATGAGTATTCTATTAAAACCAATATTGACAAAGATTTAGATATGGAATTAAAAAAGGAAACTGAAAATGACGCTTGATGCAGACATCACATCTTTATCAAAGCAAATGGGCAGATCTAAGAAATTAAAAAAACCTCTTATCCCGCCTAATACTAAAACGCTTGAATTGAATTATTATAGACAATTAAAACAAATTGTTAATATATTGAATAATCTTACAAAGGAAATAATTATACCGGCATTGCCTGTGATTTTAGAATCAGCCGAAATGCTTCGACCGATAACAGATAGGCAAGATGATTATTCTGATGAAATAGATCAGGCTATGACCATATTGAGAATTCAAACATCAAAGCAATTAACTAATAATAAAAAAGAACAAATGGCTTTAAACGTAGCAGACAATGTAGAATCTCAAAATTCAAGGTATTACAATAGACTAGTCAAACAAATGACCGGAATACAAGCTATTACAAACGAGCCTTGGCTATCGGCTGAAATATCAACATTCGTTAAGAGTAACACCAAGTTGATTGAATCTATTGAAGAGCAATATTTTGAGCGCATCGAGGGCATAATCACAAGAGGTGCGCAAACAGGTAAACTAGCGAAGGACATTGGCGTTGATATTCAAAAGGCTGTTGGCGTTAGTGAAAATAAAGCCGCATTGATAGCACGAGATCAAGTATCTAAATTCAATGGCAACCTTAATAAATTAAGGCAAAACGATGTTGGTGTTAAGAAATATGAATGGCAAACGGCAGGCGATGAACGTGTTAGAGATAGCCATGAATCATTGAATGGAAGGATTCGATCTTGGAAAGATTCACCGATACCCGGTGAAGAAATTAATTGCAGATGCGTGGCAATACCCGTTTTTGAATAAAAAACTTGCTACTACAAAAGAATAAAGTTAAAATTGAATCTCTATGAAACTATTTAGATCAGACATAGTCCCAATAGGCGAGCCAAAAATTACATCGCAAGGCTTCTTAAAAGTTCCTGCATTTGTGACCAGAGTCGGTGTTTTTAAATATAGATACGCAGACGGAACAGAACGAAATGAATTAAGACCGCCAGACGAGGTATTTAAAGACGATTCAATAAATACTTTAAGTGAAATTCCAGTTACTAATGATCATCCACCTAAAATGATTAATTCGAGTAATGCAAAAAAGTACCAAGTTGGCTATACAGGGTCAAATGTAGAGAAACAAGATCATCTGATTAAGACTAATTTAACTATAATCGATCAAGATACTATTGAAGATATTACTGAAAATGGAAAAGTCGAAGTGTCATGTGGTTATGAAATAGATATGGACGAAACACCCGGCGAATTTAATGGTGAGAAATACGATGCAATCCAAAGAAACATAATTTATAATCACGTTGCGATTGTTGATAGAGGCAGGGCAGGCCATGAGGTAAGAGTAAAACTAGACAGAATGGATGCTGTTATGATAAAATGTGACAGTACAGAGAAAGAGGATTTATGCAATCAAAAAAAGACGACAAAGAAGTCGGAAATAGAATCGTATTCGTTGGAAAAGAAGAACGACCAAGAAGGAAAAAAGGAAATACGATCTTCGCAAGAGTCTCTGCATCACAAAAAAAGCGATCTAAAACAATTAGAGGAAAAAAATAACAACGACAAAATTCACGGAGGTAATAAAATGGAATTCAAATTTAAAATTGATGGTATTGAATATAGTACTGAGAACGGCCATCTAGCACAAGCAGTTATTAAGCGCGATAAAGAGTTTGAAGCTATAAAAGTTGAACTATCAACTTCAAAATCAAGCAAAGACGAAGTACAAGGTAAACTTGACAGCATGACCGAAGAGCTAAAAAAAGAAAAAGAAAATAAAGTCAGCAAAGAAGATATGATTAAAATGGCTAAAGAAAAGATGGACTTAGATGCCTTTGCTTTAAAGGTTCTTGGCAAAGAGTTTAAAGTTGATGGTTTAGTTGATATTGATTTGAAAAAAGAAGTTATTAAAAAACTAAATGAAAATGCTAAACTTGATGATGCTAGTGAAGATTATATAAATGGCGCATTTGCAATTTTAAAAGAGAATTTCAAAGAAGAAAAGAAAGATGGTTCTGATAAGTTAGAAAATGACATTAGAAATGCTAAACTTGACAATACTGACCTTCCAGATGTTGAAAAAAAGAAAAAAGAATATATGGATAAATCCGAGAACGCTTGGAAAATTGGATTGAAAGAATACGAATAAGAAAAATAATAATTTTACATAATAGGAGGCAGAAATGTCACAGACAACTTATAGTTTAAATATGGATGCAGGAAAAAAAGGTTTTGTAGTCGATAATGGCCCACAAGACATTTTAACATATAACAATCCTTCTAATGCAATTCCTTATGGTCAGATGATAGCAAAAGTATCAGGCGATGAAGATGGTGTTAAGTTACCTTCTTTAACTGGTGATGATATGCTAGGCGTTGCATTGCAGAATATGAATTCAACTGATGAAGAATGGGCAGTATTATCAGCAATAGCAGCAATGAGAAAAGGCAGAATTTGGGTTCGTTGTGAAGAAGCCATTACACCTGATGATAGTGTATTTGTTAGATTTGAAGGCCGCGCACAGGTTCAAACATTTGTACTTGACGCTGACATAATTACAGATAACATTGTAACAGTAACAGTTGATGGTAATGTTTTGACTGAAACTTATGCAGCCGACCATGTAACTACAATGGGATTATTTGCAGCACAAATTCAGGCTCAAGCAAGTGTATCAACAGCCGTTGTTGGTGGAGCAGGCAATAGAACAATAACAATTACTTCTGTAATTGGAACGGAAACATCAGAAACAGTATTAGAAGATGAAGGCATTACGCTTGGAGTATCACAGGCAGGAATTGTTGTAACTGAAACAACCTCCGGCGTTGAGAATGAAGCACGTGGAAGATTTAGAACTGATGCAGATACAACGACCGCAGTCGCAGTAACGACAGCAAGATTTGTAAGTGATTCAATAACAACTAGCGATAGCGAAATTCTAGCAATAGTAGAACTGAGCTTAGTATAATAATTTAAAACGGAGGGAACAATGAGCAAATCATTCGACAATACATTATCATCAATCAAAAGTCAGTCTCATGGTAGACTGGATGCTGTAGAGCAGGTTTATTTTGCAAGACAGTTAGAATATATGAAATCAAAATCATATGACATTAAATATCCAACTAAAAAAGCTAGACAGATTTTGCCGGTTTCTTTTGAAGTGCCAAATGGTGCTGAAACAATCAAATATGAACAGTTTGATTCTGTTGGTGCTGCTAAGATCATTAACAACTATGCTAAAGATTTTAGACGTGTAGATGTTAAGGGTAAAGAATACATTTCAAACATTAAATCTATTGGTGATTCTTACGCTTGGAATATTCAAGAAATTAGAGCCGCACAGCTTAAAGGTATGAATTTACAACAGTCAAGAGCCAATGTTGCACGTAAAGCAGCTATTGATCTTGAGAACACAATCGCTTTATTTGGCGATGCAGCATACGGCTTGGGCGGATTTTTGACCAATGCTAATATCACAACTGGTACAGTAACAGCAGATGGCGTTGGCGCTACAACTACTTGGTCAACAAAATCACCAGATCAAATCCTTAGAGATATGAATGACGCAGTCACAGGAATTGTTGATTTAACAAATGGCGTAGAAGCACCGAATTCAATGTTGTTGCCTATTGAACAATATAATTTAATTGCTTCAAAGAGACTTGGCAATGGTAGCGATATTACTGTTTTAAAACATTTTCTAGAAGTTAATCCTTTTATTCAGTCGGTCGATTGGCTTGTTGAATTAAAAGCAGCTAACAATGATTCCTATTCGAATGATGCAATGGTTGTTTATGATAGAAATCCTGACAAGTTGACCTTAGAAATACCACAGGAATTCGAAACATTCCCACCTTTCAGAGAACATTTAGACTTCGTAGTTGATGCACACGAAAGAATCGGTGGCGTTATAGTTTACTATCCACTAAGCATTGCATTGTACGAAGGAATCTAACCAAGGAGGATAATGTGAGTAAGGAACAAGTTGTATTTGTAAAATGGAATGTGCCAGGTGCGTTTATAATCAGGGGCGAAGATTTTAAATTAATTCCCGGATTGAACGAGATCAAAGAATCTATTTGGGCAAGAGTAAAAGAGAATCCAATAGTAAAACAGAAATTGGCAGAATCTAAAATGGTTGTTAAAAATTACAGCCCAGATAAAGCGCAAGTTGAAAAGATTGAAGCAGCACCGGAAGTTGATAAAGAGCATTTCTCTTCATTAGCTGAATACAATGCTTCTGATGCTAAAGACATCGTTTTAGAATGTCTTGTAAAAGATACCTTAGAAAATTGGTATGAATCAGAAGTTAGAGGTTCAGTAAAGAAAGTGATTAAAGAACAGTTGAAAAAAGTATCAATAAAAAAGAAATCAGACGAGGAATAAATGGGGTTAATAAATGAGCATCACAAATGCAGATATTACTACAAGGTTTCCCGAATTTGCTGATGTTGATACTGATTTGATTGATATTTATATAACAGATGCGTCCCTGTCAATTAACAGGGACGTTTTTGCGAGTAAAGCAGATTTAGCGCACATTTATTTATCCGCTCACATGTTGGCTGTTGGATTATCTAGCAGCGCAACTGTTGTTGGTGGTGAAATAGAATCGTCTAAAGTTGGCGATCTTGCAAGAAAATATACAACAGCACAATCAGACGCATCAGCCGGAAGTTTTGCAGGTACTAGATATGGTCAGGAATATATAAGAATTCGAAGCGAAGCTATTAGAGGCCCTCTTGTTATAACACAGAGAGGAACGTATTCAGAATGACCACAACGGTTATAGACAAAGGTTGGAAAAAAATTCAAAAAGAACTTAAACTTATGAATAAATCATTTGTTAAAGTCGGAATTTTATCGTCAGCAGGTGATTATGGATTTGAAGGCGGAAAATTATCTATAGCAAATGTAGGTGCAATACACGAATACGGGCTTCCGAGTAAAAACATACCACAACGACCATTTATGAGTATGAGTTTCAATAACAATAAAAGCAAGCTAGGTGTGGCGATAGCAAGATTCACTAATGAAATTTATAAAGGTAGAAGTTCAACTAGAGGCGCATTAAATAAATTAGGCGTATTGCATAAAGGACATATACAAAAATCGTTCTCACAGAATTTATTTGCGTCGTTAAGTCCTAAAACTCTTGCACGAAGAATAAAAAACTCATCAACACCATTAGTAGATACAGGCAGACTAAGGCAATCAATAGCTTTTGAGGTAAAAATTAAATGAGTGGCTTACTTTTAATAGCAGAATATGGCGTAACTGTTGAGGTTACTAGGTTTGCTTCGGCTGTTCAAAGTTTAATATTAACTTTTGATGCTGATTTTATAGTAGCCAATGAAATTGATATGGATATTGACGGAACTGCAATTACTACAGTTCCTTTTAATGCTACTCATGCACAAACATTGTTAGATTTAGCAACTGAAATAGAATCACAAGCAACCATAGATACGGCCACAGTCACAGGCGCAAGAGCCATTACTATTACATGCGAAGATGAAGGCAATGAAATAGTTATGACTAATATCGTTGTTTCTAGTGGAGTGTCACAGGCTGATAATACTATCAGCGCTAGAACTGATGGTTATGTTGATGGATTGTTTGATGATGGTACGTCTAGTACATTTGACATAGTTATAAGCGCACAGCCTCTAACCGGTAGAGAATTGCAGATATTGCCAGAAGGTGAACGCACAAGGCGATACATGAAGGGCTACACAGCGACAAGATTATATACAGCATCTCAATCGAGCGCCTCCAAGGCCGATAGATTAGTTTTTGATAGCACGACATTCGAAGTTCAAGCAGTTGAAGTATGGAATGGAGATCTTACACATTATAAAGTGATGTTAGCAGAGGTCAAAAGTGAGTGATAGTACAATCAAACTTGGATTGAAAAGCATAATAAACGAGCAAACAGGTATGACTGTTATATATGCTGAACATGATGGCCCGAAGCCATCAAGAAAACCTTATGTTGTATTGAGATTAGATGGAGAAATAAGATTAGGCATGTACGATGAAGAAGGTTCGCCTGATGTCAATGGTTTAATCACAATGAAGGGGCAAAGGCAGAGAATAGTTGGCTTGCAGATGATTGGTACAGGTTCTTTAAACTCTATTGGAGATCTTCAATCTGCCTTTAATAAAAGATCTGTATTAGATGCCTTGATAATTACTCACAAATTAACTATAATATCAGTTGGTAATGTTCAGAATATTACTGGACTGCTAGAAACTGATTTTGAAGAACGAGCAAGTTTAGAATTAACAATAGGTTATGCGGTAGAAACTGCGGACGATGTTGGTTTAATAGAACATGTTGAAATAAACGATGAATTAATAGATTTACCTTAGGAGGCAAATATGTCAGTTCCGATAACAAATTATGTAGATGTTACAATAAGCAGATCAACGAGGACAGTATCTCAAGTTGGATTTGGTACAATGTTAATATTAGGGCCGAATGGTGCGTTTGGCGCTAATACAGTTAGAGAATATGAAAGTCTAACAGATGTTTTAGTTGATTTTTTATCAACCACAGATGAATATGAAGCAGCCGAAGCAGCATTTGCACAAACACCATCACCAACATTAGTTAAAATTGGTATTAGAGAAACTGCGGTTGCGCAGGTTCAAACATTAGTTGTTGATGCTGATTTAATTACAGGCAATACAATAACAGTTGATGTTGATGGTGTAACCGTTTCAGAACTTTATGCAGCTGCTCATCTTGCTACTATGAACGCATTTGCTGTAAGTATTCAAGCAGAAGCAGGCGTTGCAACAGCGGTTGTTGGCGGTGTAGGTAATAGAACGATCACAATCACAGCAGCAGTTGCAGGTGTGCCAGTTGTGTTAGATGAAGAAGGTGTTTCTGGTGGATTAACACAAGCAGGCGTTGTAATAGCAGTAACAGTAGCAAATGTTGGTGTTACAGAAGATTTAACAGCAATCGCATTAAGTGATGATGATTGGTATGCTTTACATTTAACATCAAGAACGGCGGCAGAAGTATTACAAGCTGTAGCCTATGTTGAAACTCAAATGAAAGTATTCATTACTTGCTCATCTGATGTTAATATTTATGATGGTGCTGCAACTTCTGATATTGCATACATTACAGCAACAGCAAGCAGAACCAGATCAGCAGTTATATTTAATGAAACTCCTGATGATAAACCAGATGCAGCATGGTTTGGTAGAATGTTACCGGAAGACCCAGGCTCAAATACTTGGATGTTTAAAGAATTAAGTGGAATAACCGCATCTGATTTAACGGCAACAAGAAGAACGGCAGTATTAACAAAAAATGCTAATTTATATGTAACATCTTCGGGTGCTAATTTTATGGAAGCAGGCACAGTTGCACAGGGTGAATTCCTTGATATAATCAGGGGCATTGATTGGATTACTGCAAGGATGCAGGAAAATCTAATGTCATTGTTAGTTAATGCAGAAAAAGTTCCGTTTACCAATGCAGGTATTACAACTGTTAAAGGTATTATCATGGCAACACTTGACGATGCTATTGATAGACAACTATTAGCCGCTGATCCTGATTCTTTTGATGGCGAAGCATATTATTTATATGTTCCAGATGTTTCTGATGTTTCTGATACTAATAAAGGAAACAGAATTTTACCAGATATCGAATGGCAAGCAACATTAGCAGGCGCAATACATAAGATTGTAATTGTTGGAAGAGTAACATTATAATTTAAACAAGGAGTATTAATCATGGCAAAACCTTTAGCATCATATAATTTTTCACAAGTTGCTGTTTCTATAGCCGGAAATTCTTTAACAGGATTCGGTGAAGGAACAGGAGTATCAATAGTAATGGATTCCGATGCTTATAGTTTAAACATTGGAGCTGATGGCGAGGGCGCTAGGTCTAAGTCAAATAACAATTCTGCAACTATTACTATTAATTTAATGCAGTCAAGCGATTCAAACGACATTCTAAGTGCGATTGCTGAAACTGATAGATTATCAGATGATGGACTTGGAGAATTCATTTGCAGCGATAATTCAGGAAGATCAAGTCATCGAGCTGCAAATACTTATATTCAAAAAGTGTCTGATATAGAATATGGCAATGAAATTACTATAAGATCTTGGACTTTAAGAACTGATAACCTAATTAATATTATTGGGGGTAATGCATGATAACATCTTCTGATTTTCAAATAGATGATACATCATACAGAACGACAACATTTCAAACTACTAAAGGTTTGAATATTACCGAGAAATTATTTAAGTTAATGGGCGAATCGGTTGCTATCATTGTTAGCGATATGGCAGGAAAAGGTCTAAGCGGAGAGATTCAAAGTGAGTCTATAGAAAAAGCTATCAAAGCATTATGTTATAATTTAGGCGATGGCAAAACAGTTCAGATAATAAAAGATATTATTTCAACAACTGTAATAATAGAAGATGATAAAACTAGACCTATAAATTTTGAGATAGATTTTGCAGGCGCATTGCCACATATGATGAAATTAGTCAGCAAGCTAATAGTAGTGCAAATATTGCCTTTTATGGACGGCTTCATCAGCTTAGAAAAAGTCGCCGCAGCGGTGGGGCCGAAAAAGACAATCAAAGCAAAGTAGACTGGTTTATTTGGCGGCCTGTGATTGAAAAGATAGCAACTTTAGAAGAAGTTCAAACAAAATGGTCTATGCAAGATTTGTTTGATGCCCATGAAGCCCTTAGAGAACGTGATAGAATACAGGCCGAAATGTTGAAAACATAAGGGGAACGCATGGCAGGAATTGAAGTACAAGAATTAGTCACCAAGTTGGGTTTCAAAACCAATGATGCCCAAATGAATAAATACAAAAAAGGTATTGCATCACTTAAAAAAGGTGCGCTATTTGCATCTGCTGCAGTAGTTGGCATTGGTGCTGGTATTGGTTATTTAGCAAAAAAAGCCGGTGAGATGGAGCAAGTTAAAATTGCTTTTGAAACAATGACTGGAAGTGTTACAAAAGCCAAAGCATTAATCGAAGATATTACAAAATTTGCAGCAAACACACCATTTACATTAACTGGTCTTGTAGAAAATTCAAAAAAATTATTAGCGTTTGGTATAGAGTCTGACAAAGTTGTTGAGAAAATGACAAATCTTGGAAATATTGCAGCAGGTGTAGGCAGAGATAAACTGCCAACATTAGTTAGAGCATATGGAAAAATTAGTGTCAAGGGCAAGGCCACGATGGAAGAACTCAACATGATTCTTGAGGCTGGTGTTGATATTCTTGGTGAGATGGGAAACAATTTAGGAAAATCAAAAGATCAAATTCTTGATATGGTTAGAGCAGGCAAAATAGGGTTTAAAGATGTAGATAAAGCTCTGAGTACACTTTCAACAGGTACAGGTAAATTTGCTAATTTAATGGTTAAACAATCCAAATCATTTTTAGGTTTAATGTCTAACCTCCAAGATTATTTAGAAATTACTGCAATACAAATGGGAGAAGAACTTTTACCTGTACTGAAAGACATAGCAACAGAATTAATAAATTGGCTTGAAATAAATAAAGATTTAATCAAACAAGGTCTTTTACAATTTATGAAAAAACTTGCTTCGGTGCTTGGTAGCATAGCAGGGCTTGTTGGCAAAATGATAAAATTACAAGCAAAAACAGGATTGGTCACAGAGGCATTAAGAATATTATTTCAAGTGATGTTACTTATTAAAGGATTGCAATTTGTTAGAATGATTCAAAATTTAGCTCTTGGTTTCCAAGGATTAGGCATTAAATCTGGAATAGCATCTAAAGGTATTGCGGGTGTTTCTACTGCATTGGGCGCTGTTGCAGTCATTGCTATTAGTTTAAAGGCTATTTTTGACGCAATAGAATCATTATACAAAGGCGAAGCTGTAGGTTTAATGAAATGGGCTATGTCTTTGAGAGATATTTTTAATGACATGTTAGATATTTTCCCAAAATGGTTTCAATGGCTAACTAAACTTTTAAGTCCATTACATCAGTTCAGCAATTTTTTAAATAAATTAGGAATTACTGAATTTTTAAGTAAATCTAAAATACAAGAGATGCAAGCGGGGTTAGTTCAAACTAACACGCAAAGCATACAACCAACAGCGCAATCTTTATCAGGTGGTTCAACTGTTAAGAATAATTCAATAAGCAATGCGCCTGTTTTTAATATTAATGCAGCACCTGGAATGTCAACTAAAGATCTTGCAAGGGATGTAGCAAAAGAATGGCAAACTGATTATGAACGCAACTTGAGATTTGTATCAAGTTCAATAGGTGATTAAATGGCTGAATTATTTAGTTTTATATTTGGAAGGAAAAGAGCTGAGATAGGCAACATTGTTATAGATGCGTCTGTTAGTGAATCGCACGAAGCAAATTCAGAAATAACAACGAACCCTGTTGAAGAAGGCGTAGATATAACAGATCATATACGAAACTTGCCATTAACATTATCTATGAATGGAGTTGTTACTGATACGCCATTGAGTTTGTATGGTGTCAATGCAAGCATTATAAACATATCAGGCATTTATAATAGATCAAGCGATGCGTATGACACCTTTATGGATATGAGAGATAAGCGCGAGCCTTTCGATATTATTACAGGTTTAAGAATCTATAGAAACATGGCTTTTGAATCTTTAGTAATTCGAAGGGACAATACGACCGGAAAAGCAATTCATTTCAATGCTACATTAAAAGAAATAGTAGTTGCTAGAACTAGAAAAACAGCATTGCCCTTAAGTTCAGATATTGAGTATCTAGGAGGTATTCAAATTGATTTAGGAAGGTTAGTTTCAGAAGTAGTGCCTGCAACGAATCCAATAGCAGCAAGCAATGATGTTATTACTAGCACAACACAGCTAGTCAAGGGCGCAGGCTCTATATTTAACTTTTATGGGGATTTATAGTAATGGCTATAATTAAAATACCAATTAACAATGATAATTCTTCGGTTAAGTTTAGAACAGATCTTGAAGGCGATACGTACGTTTTAGAATTCACTTGGAATAGTCGTCTTGAAAAATGGCATATTAATATAAAAGATGCTGACGAAAATGATTTGTTGATGGGTGTGCCATTAAATATCAATTACAATATATTACAGAGGTTTAGAATACCAGAATTGCCACAAGGATTATTAATGTTGTTTGATTCTACTAACGCTTATTTAGAAGCTGATAGAGATTCTTTTGGTGATAGTTCTTTGTTGGTATATGAGGAAACTAGTTAATGCCTAGCATATTAATAAATGATAAAGACATTTTATATTTAAGAAAAGCTATATTGACAATAGTTCCAAAAATCGGTTTGCCTAAAATAATCAATGCGTCTGTAAACAATGAAACTGATGATCTAAGAATTAAATTCAATGTTGAAAAGACAAACGAAGCAGACCCAAACAGATCAACTATCCAAATATATAACTTAAACGAGCAATCGAGGGCTTTGTTTAAAGCTGACAAGACGAGGGTTGTTTTAGAAGCAGGCTATAGAAACACGAAGGCTGTTATATTCAAAGGTGATGTTACAAAATCCATCGATACTTATGAAAGAGTGGATATTATTACAACTGTTGAGCTTGGCGATGGGGATAATACATATAGAAACGCTAGATTCGATAAAGGCTATCCGGCAGGCATAAGCACAGTTCAAATTGTCACAGAAATATCAGAAGCAATGGAGTTACCTATAAGCAGCGTGAAAGGCTTGCCGATATTCAAGTATGCCAATGGCATTACATTATCTGGCGTGATTAGAAAACAATTAGATATGCTAATGAAGAAAGATAATCTTGAATGGTCTATACAAGACGAAACGCTTCAAATATTGCCTAGAGATGAAACAACCAACGATGATATTATAAAAATAAACCCATCAAGCGGTCTTATAGGCAGCCCAAGCGCAACTGATAAGGGCGTTGAGTTTATATCTTTATTGCAACCACGATTAAGACCCGGAAGAAGTGTTTTTTTAGATAGTAAATTTATTAAAGGTTCATTTAAACTAAGGACTGTAACTCATACTGGTGATTCTTTTTCAGGTGAGTTTGTCAGCAAATGCGAATGTACGGATAAATAATTATGGAATTTACTTTTTTTGACGAGGAAAGAAATCCTCAAAACGAAGCAACACCAACTCTTTCAAATGTAATTAAAAGAGCAATAGACATAGCTTTATTAAATTTGAGATTTGCCATGCCTGCAACTGTTATTGAATACGACAAAGATTCAATGAAGGCTACAGTTCAACCATTGCTTAAACATAAGTATAAGGATGGAACTGTTGTTGATATTCCTGTTATTTATAACGTGCCTGTTGCACACCCAAGAGCCGGAAAAGCATATATACATATGCCAATTCAAAAAGGTGACAATGTATTGCTTATATTCTCTGACAAATCACTTGAGAAATGGTTATCAAGTGGTGGCAATGTTGACCCTGATGATGTTAGAAACCATGATCTATCTGATGCGATAGCATATCCGGGTTTATATCCATTCAATGATACAGTTAAAGTTAACAATTCAGACGATGTAATTATATACAATGGTGGTGACGATAATAATAAAAGCGAAATAAGACTAAAAAAGAATAATCATGTTCAAGTATTAAATAAAACAAACGAGTTAATAACAGTATTGAGTGATGTTTTAAAACATATACGAGAAGCAAGAACAATAACAGGAGTTGGTTTACAAGCATTACAGCACCCACAATTTGCAAACGATGAGCGAAAATTAAGAACATTCTTGGAACGATAGTAATTGTGGTGTAAAATGGAGAGAGGTATTTATGGCTATGAGCGGAGCAGTTTTAAAAGCAGCCATTAGAGCTGATTTAATTACATTATTATCGCCTTGGGAAGCCGCGATATTAACAGATTTAGACGATGCGACATATTCGTTTGAAAATTGGGCTGATAGAATGGCCGAGGCTGTAGCTTATAACGTAGTTTCGCATATAACAGGTTCTGGGAATGCAACAGGAGTTGATAGCAGAGGCGATACTCACAATTTAGCATTGGTATAATTATGGATATAAAACTATCTGAAACAACTGGCGACATAGAAATAACTGATAATGATGTTACTTTGACAAGTGGATTAGATTCTAAAAGACAACATCTTATGATCAGAATTTCTACTTTTTTGGGCGAGTGGTTTCTCGATACTAGCATTGGTGTTCCATATTTCAGAGATATATTGATAAAAAATCCAAGTTTTGCAGCAGTTTCAGCAGCTTTTAAGGCTGTTATATTAAATACACCCGGTATTATTGAATTAGTAGAATTCAATTTGGAATTTAATACTAATAGGCAGCTTGATTTTGATTTTAAATGTATTTCAGAAGATGGTGAAATTAATTTTAGCACTTTAGTCGAGGTATAGAATGGCTTATGGCATAACAGATGAAGGATTTGTAATTAAACGTCTTGAGGTTATTAAAGATGAAATAGAAACATCTTTGAGATCTTATTTTGGCAATGGCATTAATTTAGAACCTGAGAGTGTATTCGGCCAACTTGTTGGTATATTTTCAGAACGTGAAGCGCTATTGTGGGAATTATCACAGGCAGGTTATAATTCACAGTATCCAGATACAGCACAAGGCGTTAGTTTAGATTGGGTTGCAGGCATTACAGGCATTGAAAGACTGGCTGCAACTTATTCAATTGGTAGTATTAATGCGCGTGGTACTCTAGCAACTGTCATTCCAATAAGTTCAGTTGTGTCAGTTGATGGCAATGCAGATGCTAAATTTGAAACAACAGCAGCAGGAACTATTGCAGCCGGAACAGATGAAATTCAAACACTAACATTTTCAGCAACACCAGATGCAGGTGCTTTAACTTTAATTTATGATGGTGAAGAAACGGCATCAATAGCATTTGGCGATGCTGCAATAGATGTTCAAAATGCCTTAAACGCATTGACTAATTTATCAGCCGTAACAGTTGCAGGCTCATTTGCAGCGGGTTTTGTTATAACATTTGCAGGTGCTGATGGTTCACAACCTCATACAATGATCTTAGAAGGCAATACAAACACTTTAACAATAGCATTAACACCTGTTACAACAACAATAGTTGAAACTGTAGCAGGACTTTATCCTAATGTTGATATTGATGTAATAGCTCAAACAGCAGGCGCAGTTGCAGCCCCTGCGGATTCATTAACTGTAATTGAAAGTGTTTTAGCGGGTTGGGATAGTGTAACAAATCCTTTGGATATAGAAGTTGGCACAGAAATTGAAACTGATGCAGCTTTAAGAATAAGAAGATTACAAACACTTGCAGCACCGGGTGCAGGTACAGTTGATGCAATAAGAGCCGAGATCTTAGATTTAGATGATGTCATAGCAGCCATCGTATATGAGAATGATACTAATGCAGTTGATCTTGCAGGCAGACCCGCAAAATCTGTTGAAGCTGTTGTGTTAGATGGTACTGATGTTGATATTGCTGACGCTATTTGGGATACGAAGGCAGCAGGCATTGCAACATATGGTAGTTCATCTGTTGTTGTTACTGATTCTCAAGGATTCGATCATACTGTTTATTTCTCAAGACCTGTTGAAATTGATATTTATATTGAAATTGATATTGTTGTGACGTCAGATTATCCGGCTACAGGTGATGCCTCTATTCAGACGAACGTATTGGCTTTTGGAGAAACTAATTTTAGTATTAGTAACGATGTTATCGTGACTGAACTATATGAACCAGTCCACGATGTTATTGGTATTACAGATATTAATTTTAGAGTTGCCATTACTAATATAGCACTAGTTCAGACGTTGACTGTTGATGCTGATTTTGTAGCAGGTAATTTAATAGACATTGACGTTGCAGGTACGGGAATTGTTCAAGTTCCTTATAACGCTTCTCATAATCAAACTATGACAGATCTTGCAACTCAATTACAAGCAATGGCATTAGTTGCAACTGCAACTGTTACGGCAGCAAGAGAAATAACAGTAACAGCGGCAGCAGCAGGCAGTCCTTCACCAATGTCAAATTATAGTTGCACAGCAGGATTATCTCAACCTGATGGTGAAATTGCTACTACTTCTCACACTGACGATAATATAGAAATTGACGTTGATGAAATTTCAACTTGGGATACAAGCAGAATTATTATTACTGATATTACATAAGGGGTTTAAATGGCTTTAGAGCCTACACAAATAAGCACACATGTTGCCGATGGCAAACTTAGATTGTTAAGTCAATTTTCTGACAAGACATTAATCAATGGATACATACAATCGTTTATAACAGGCGCTCAAACCATTGAGGATGTACTGTACGACGCTTTGGCTTTGCGTAACCTTGATGCTGCATCAGGCGAACAATTAGACGGAATAGGGGAGATTGTAGGCAAGGCTAGGGGTGGTAGAAGCGATGCAGCCTATAGATTGGCGTTGTATGGGAAAATAGGTCAGAATGTTTCTAAAGGCACACCTCAAGATGTTATAAGTGTTTTCAATTTAGTTTCAGAAACATCACTTTCATATTTGACAGAACATTATCCGGCTGAAATTGCAATCTTCGGTGGTTCTGCACCAATTACAGGCTCTCAATTATTAGATGATGAAGATATGGAAACGACAGGTACTGGATTTTGGGCAGCTATTAATTCTGCAACTTTGACAAAAAGCCTAACAACTCCATACGAAGGGCTGCAATGTTTACGAGTTACATATAATGCAGTTAATAGTCCGGCAGCAAGACAAACACAATTAACTATTGGGAATTGGTATATTATCAATGGCCGCGTTAGAATGGAAAATGCTTTAGGCAATCTTCCAGTTGTTATAAATGGCGCTGTTACACTTTACACCGGTTTTGCTTATGCAGATTGGTATGAATTTGATATAATATTCCAAGCAACTGCAACAACAATAGATTTTGGTTCAGATCATGCAGCCGCAGGATATGTTGAATATGATGATTTAAGTATTTACGAATTGGATTACACGAATCAAACTGAAATATTAAATATTATGGAATTGGTTGCAGCCGGTGGTGTCAGAGTTATAGGTATTGGATGGTATGAGGCAGGTGCGATGTTTACGTTTGCAGGCGACCCAGACGGGTTAGGTTTTGGCGATTTGCTAGACCCAACAGTTGGTGGGAAGTTCGCATCATTAACAGCTTAGAAAGGATTTGTTATGGCAGGACTTTTAGGAAAACCGACTAAACCACAATGGGCTGATGGCAATGTTTTATATGCAACAGAACCATCAGCAGGCAAGAAATCAACAGGTTGGCTATCTCAAGAGAAGCCGCCTTTTCAATGGATGAACTGGCTGTTTTTAAAGATCAAAGAATGGTTAGATTTTGGTGATTATTACAGAGATATGGTGTTTTCAATTCTTTTTAGAAGTGATGCTGTATTAACTTGGAACGCACCTAATATTGCATTTACTCAAGATCTAGAATTTATATTTAAAATTGGCGCTGATGTTTGGACAAATAGTATTCCGCTTGCTGATAGTGCTTTATCTCTTGCAGATGGTGAAGTGCTAGTTGGAATATTTGATGATTCAGATTTAGTATTAACGTCAGCGGCTTATGGAGTTATTGCTAGCGGAAATTATTCTGTAGTTGCAGAAGGTTCTTTAACAGCGAATACAAATGAACACGAAATAATTATATTTAGAAGGCGTGGAACTGTTTTAGAAATTCCTTTATTAAATCAAATTCTAGAAAATGCAGATACATTCACTTTTGCAGGAACAAGTATTCATACACATGTATCTGCTTCAGAAGGTGGAACTCTAACATGGGCCAATGCTCTATCTGTAGCAACAGCAGGCAATCATGCACATTTGGACGATACCACAGGCGGAAGATTATTGCATTGGATACAAGCCGCATTGTTAGGAAATGCCGAAATCATTGCAGGAAGTGGAGCTCCTGCAATAACTGCTTTAAGTGGTACTGAAACAGAATTTACAGATATAGCTTATATAGATGCCACAAACGATGATTTGCGTGTTTATAGATTTAGTAATAGTTTAAATTGGGCTCAAAGAGGTAATGACTTGAATATTGCAGGTGTTGTAGACCCTAAATTAACAGCTTTAAGTAGTACTGATGTTGCTTTTATTGATACAGGTAATGAAGATCTTAGAGTTTATCGTTTTGATGGAACAGATTGGGCACAAGTAGGTAATGATCTTAATATTGCAGGAATAGCCAATATAGCAATAACAGCATTAAACGCAACAGACATTGCTTTTATAGATAGTACAAATGATGATTTACGAATGTATAGATTTGATGGAACTGATTGGGCACAAGTAGGTAATGATCTTAATATTGCAGGAGTTGCAGGTGGAATAGCAATTACCACTTTGAATAGTACAGACATTGCTTTTATAGATGGTACAAATGAAGATCTTAGAGTTTATCGTTTTGATGGAACAGATTGGGCACAAGTAGGTAATGATCTTAATATTACTGCCGGAATTTTAACTCCTGCAATTACAGCTTTAAATTCTACTGATATTGCACTTGTAGATCAAACAGATGATGATTTAAGAATATATAGATTTGATGGAACTGATTGGGCTTATATGAGTAATGAGTATATTGTTGCAGGAGGTATTAGCACACCAACTTTAACCACTATCAACGGAACTGATATAGTTTTATCGGAAGCTGGTGCAGGTTCAATAAGAACATATAGATTTAGTTTTGCAACCAATAAACCATATTCAGCGGCAGGTGGTGCGTTTTAATATGATAATAACAAATAAATTTGCAAAATGGGTTTTGAAAATACCCAATTTATTTGAAAAGAATATAGTTGGTATAACTATCTGGACACTTATATTTATTTGGCCACCAAAAGAAGCAACTAAGGTCAATTTAATCAAGCATGAAAAAAAACACGTGGAACAATGGAAAAGATATTATATAATAGGTTTTATAGTTTTGTATTTTTATCAATACGTTAAATATGGCTATAGAAACATGCCACTAGAAATCGAAGCAAGAGAAGCAGAAAAGTAAAAGGAGTTTATATGTTGAAATTAAAGAATTTTATTCCCGCATTAATGTTTATAATACTACTTATACCATTATATATATATGCAGAACAAGTTTTTGTTCCTCTGGAACATGCAACAATGACACCAGTTGGCGGTTCTGATGCTACAGGCGAAGCACAAGTTTTACGAGTCAACAATGATGGAAGTTTAAATATAGCAATCGTTCCGGGTGTTGGCGCTACAATAACTAATGCTCTTGTTGATATTCCTGACGCAGGTGCAGCCGATAGAACTCAAATGCCTGCTCTTGCTATCACTTCTTGTACGTTTCAAGCTGATACAGTTAATGCAGGTTCAATTTATGGTGGTGGCATTACTGTTACTAATGCATCAGGCGCAAATAAAGGCGTAGAGCTTGCACCCGGTATGCCTTGGAACAATGTATCAATATCAAACTTAAATTTAGTTTATTTTTCCACTGATACAGCAGGCGACAATGTTATTTATGTTTGCAATTAAGGAGTAATATGAAGAAATTTCTTATATTATTATTGGTGTTAATCCCTCAAATATCGTTTGCAGGTGTTGGCAATTTATCTGGTTTTGACAATTTCACTGGTAAACTTTTGTTAAGATATGAAGGTTTAACTACTTTATCATATGACGGCGATGATGCAGGTTCTTATGTTAATGCTAACGCTTTGTGTGTGGCTGACTTTGCAAGCAGTCATGTATGCAGCGCAGAAGAAATTTTAGGATTAATAAATCAAGGTTCAAATTTTGATGGTGAAACTGCCAATGCTTGGATTAATGCAGGTCATACAGGTTATCCATTAGTGTTATCAAATGATTGTAATGCTTGGTCAACAGCCGCAGGTGCTTACGGAAACTATTTTGATTTTACACAAAGAATTCCTTTAATGGCTCCATGTGATGTTACTGGTGCTTTTACTTTACAATTCGCCTGTTGCAGATAAGAGGTAAAAATGAAAAAAACTATTCTATCGTTTATATTATTAACTGCTTTATTTTTTATTCCTAAAATATCATTAGGCGCAGTTAATTGCGCTGATACATTAGGCGCTATAAGTTGTCCGGGCGGTTTTGTTGTATTAAATGCAGCAGGTTCAGCCTATACATGCGGAACAGCGGCACAAGTTGCTGCTTGGGATGCTCATTGTGTGGGCGCAACTAATTCAGTTGCAGTAAATTGTTTGGGAACTAGGGTTACAGATGCAGCGGCACAACCTAGATCATGTACTTGTTCAAGCGGAATTTATTCTTATACAACAGGAACTTATTCTTGTTCAACATGTAACACAAATTATTACAGGTATCCAACATGTGCAAGATCAGTTCCAATGCTTTATGATGCCGCAACAGATGTATTCTATGGCGAAGAAGGTTATGGAAACGACATCTGGGAATTAGTTCCACGACATGACATTGGCAATTTATTAGATCAACTAACAGGCACAGTTTCAGTTGCTGCGGGTTCTGATGCCGTTACAGGCGTTGGTACTGCTTTTGATACTGAACTTGTAATAGGTGATGCAATAAAAATTACTGATGGCTCTAACATAGAGATCTTCACAATTGATGGCATAACAAATGCTACAAGTTTAAGCTTAGATTCTAACTCAATTGCAACCTATGCAGGTGATGATGCTTATAGAGATGACCCATTATTTGAAGTAGATAATGGTGATGAAGAAAATCAAGTATTTGTAACCAGAGCAGGCAATGTTGGTATTGGCGATTCTGCACCACCTGCAAAATTAGTTGTTGCGACAAAACCTGGCGATAACTTAGTTCTAACTCCTTCCGGTGATGTATCGGTTATAATATCTTCAGATGGTTACGATTCTTTTTTAGAAACTCAATCAAATGATATGGCCGAAGGAATTGTAATGCACGGCAGCGGTACAGATAGTGGATTGTTGAGAAGTGTTGCAGGTGCTTCTGGATATACAAATGGTTGGGTTGATGGTTTGCATGTATTCTTAGGTGCTGATGAATCAATGGTATTTACTATTGATGCGGTTGTGCCTTTAACGCTTACAAAGACAGGTGCTTCTGTAGGTGTTGACATTGATATGAATAGTCAGAAAATTACTGAATTAGCAGAAATAACCTCAACAACTAATTTAACTTTAGACCCGTCAACTGATGTTCTTATTTTAGATGATGTTGATATTACCGGAACACTAACTGTAGATGGTATTAAAAATACTACATATCAATACGATCATACAACATTAGTTGCAAATGTAGCATATCCAGTAATAGCAACAGATTTTAGAATTGCTTATACTTCACTAACTGACAATAGAATTGTGACTATACCTAACGCATTGTGTGATGGAGCAAGTGATATAGGAAGAGTTTTAGAATTTGCATTGTACATACCAAATGCGTCACTTAAAAATATAGTAATAACACCAACTGGAGCAACTATAAATGACACTGCATACGCTGTTTTAAACAAACCTTATGGATGGCTTAGAATTGTATGCGCTGCAACAAATGACTGGTTTATGGTGGGCAATAACTAGGAGGATTGAATGTATAAAACTTTTACACCGATATTAGGTGCGTGGACAGTTGGTCAGGCGCAAATTCAAGCAGATCAGAAACTTGTATCAATAGGAACTTCTTCTTTTACCTTGCCGTCAGCAACGCCCGCAGGTTCTATTATTGAATGTATTGTAGGAACTACTGATTATTTAACAATTACAGCGGAAGCAGGCAGAACTATTAAAGGCACTAATGGACAAGAAACGTCTGCCGGTGGATTCATACGAAGTAATATCGAGGGTTTACAAGTAACATTACTGCGTGGTTCTTTAGGCGATTGGTATTGTGATTTTACAGGTTGGGAAATAGACGGGGCAATAGTTGCACCCGCTGAAGAATATCCTATTTATGATGCGCTAGGCGATGTTGTTCTTGCAACTTGGGATTTAAACAAAACTTATAAAAGCACAGGATTAGCAACTTATGACATGCCATTACTTTTGGCTGCACCGTTAGCAACTAAAATTACTTTTATAGTTGGAACAGGTGATTATTTCAGGATTAATACAGCCGCGGCATCTGCCGATGAGTTTAGACATTTAGTTGATGTTGGTGTTCCTGCCGGATATATCAGAAGCAACACGCAAGGCAGTCGTATTGTAATCCAAAATGTAGGTAATGCTGAATGGTATGTATTTGAGTTAAGCGGAATATGGCATTGGGATATGTAAGGGAGTAATTATGGATAAAAGACAAAAAAAACAATCATTAGCGGTATGTTTATTGGGCGAGAAATGCGTTAAAGATGCTATGAAAAAGTTTATTTCAAATAATGACAAAGTGTCTGGTGACTTGCCGGGTGGTGATGGTAAAATATTAAGTGTAAAAAAAAGGCAAGGTAAAAAGAAATAGGAGGAAGTTATGGCTGGAATATGGTCAAGTATAGGAATCCCAATATCAACATTAGACGTTGGCTTGAATGTTTATGGTGCTTATAATTTTACAGTCGATGCTAGTGGTAATGTAAGTTCTCTTGGAAACATAACTGCTACTGGTACTTTAAATATTGGCACGAGTGTCTATGGTGGAACTAATTTTACTGTTGATGCTAGTGGTAATTTAACAGTTCAAGGTGTTGGTGATTTTACTTCCGAAGGAATTAAAATACTAGAAGAAGCAATAAGTACACCAACAAGTTTAGGAGATAAAGGCGAACTTGTTTATGGGACTGTTGGCGGTTTTGATTATTTGTTTTGTGCAAAGGATTATAATACTTGGAATCGGGTTAATGTAACGCCTTATGGTAGCGCACAGATTAAACATACTGCGGCCGCTGATTTAACAATTACTGCCCATAATATATATATGCTAGGCGCTTCCACAATTAATAGAATATCAGCACCAGTTGGAAATGATATAATCACAATAGTTTTTGCAGCCAATCCAGTAATGACGCATGGTCAAGCAAGTGGCAGTGGTTTTTATGGAATTTCATTGGCACATTCTGCAAATTTCAATGTTGCCGCTGGTTGGTCTTTAACTTTAAGATGGGATGCTTCAAGTTCTCAATGGGTTGAACTTGCAAGAATGAAATTAACGGCTAGTGAATATCAAACGCTTGCAAGGGGAGTAGAAGCAAAGTCAGGTGCAACAACTGTTTCAGCCGGTGATTCTGGAAAAACAATTTACAATACAGCGGAAACAAATATAAGTTTACCAACAGGAGCTACAGGTTTGAATTATAAATTTGTTGTAAAGCACGCTTCTTATTTAAGATTCACAGCAACTCATAGTGAGAAGATAAGATATTTAGACACTCAATCTGCGGCTAACGGATATTTTCGTTCTAACACAGTTGGAAATGTAGCTGAAATAGAATGGGTTTCGGATGAATGGGTTGCAACTGTTTGGGCAAAAGCGGCAACTCCGTGGTTAGTTGACGCATAGGAGGTAATTATGGTTGATGTATTTAATATAAACAGAAGCATTATTTGCAAGTAAGAAAAATAAAGCGGCAGGTTCTGGTGATGCAACAGATTTTATATTCAATGCAGGAACTAGAATATCTGCAAGTGTGTGGTCTCCGGGCGCAGGAAGAACAATCGATGTCTGGTTAGAAGTACAAGAAATTTAACAGAATAGGATAATTTTAATGGATATAGTGTGTGAAGGATTAATGATAGGTCACTCCGGATTTGCAGAAGCAATGAGAAATGTTGTTCTTTCTCTTGATGCAAAAGGTTGTAAGGTCAAAACAATTATCCATGACAACGCTACTATAGGAACGTCAAAAGAACTTGTCCGAATTAAAGAACTCGAACGAACTGAATTAAAAGATAAAATAAAAACTTGGATAACAATGACTTATCCACTTGGTGTTTGTAATCACGAAGGTCATTATTCTATTGCTTATGTAATGTTTGAAACAGAAGTCTGGCCTGATGATTTTACAAAACATTTAATTGATATGGACGAGATCTGGACACCTTCGACATTTTGCAAAGATGCTATGGTTAAGGCAGGGCTAAAAAACGTGCATGTTATACCTCTTGGCGTTGATGTTGAAAGATTTAATCCAAAGAATATTGAGTCTCTAGCGTGTCCACCAGAGATGGAAGGAAAGTTTAAGTTCTTATCTATATTCGGTTGGAGCGAGCGCAAAGGTTGTTCATTACTTGCAAGAGCATTTGCAGAAGAGTTTCAAGGTCAAAACGATGTTGCGTTATACATGAAAGGCGGTTGGTATAGAGAACGAAGAGCTAGGCGTGATGTCTTTAATAAATTAGGTGATATTCCAAATCCACCATATATTCACATAGATTTTAAAATATATCCATTTCAAGATCTACCACGATTATATAAATTATGTGATTGTTTCGTTATGCCAACTCGGGGTGAAGGTTGGGGGCTTGAATTTACAGAGGCAATGGCAATGGAAATGCCAACTATTGGCACAAGATGGGGTGGTCAATTAGAATTCATGGACGATGATAATAGTTATCTTATAGATATTAATGGCGTAAAACCATGTCCAACATGTGATTGGATATCGGCTTATTACAAAGGTCAGAACTTTGCAGACCCAAGCAAAGAACATTTACGCAAGCTAATGCGTTATGTTTATGAACATAGAGACGAATCTAAAACTAAAGGCAAGTATGCAAGACAAGATATGATTAATCGGTTCACGTGGGCAAAGTCTATGCAAAAAGCCTATGATAGATTAGAGGCAATTCATGGTTAAGAAAGCATTAATTACAGGCATAGGCGGTCAAGACGCATCATATTTAGCGAAGTTTCTATTAGAAAAAGATTATGAAGTTTACGGCTTATTGAGAAGATGTGTAGGCCGGAATCTTGATAATTTAAAGTTTCTAGGGATAGAAGATCAGATAAAATATGTTGATGGTGATATGACAGACGAGTGTTCATTAATTAACGCTATTAAGACAATACAGCCTGATGAAGTTTATAATTTAGCGGCTCAATCTTTTGTTAAGAGATCGTGGGATTATCCGGTCACCACAACAGATATAAACGCGCTAGGCGCGCTTAAATTATTAAATGCAATTAAACATTCTTGTCCAACGGCTAAATACTATCAAGCGTCAACATCTGAAATGTTTGGCAGCAATCACGATGATGGTATTCAATCTGAAAAGACTTTCTTCCATCCACGCAGTCCTTATGGTGTTGCTAAGTTATACGCTCATTGGATGACAATTAACTATCGCGAATCTTATGGACTGTTTGCATGTTGTGGAATAATGTTCAACCATGAATCTCCTTTGCGCGGGTTGGAATTTGTAACTAGGAAAATAACAGATGGGATTGCTAGAATACATTTAGGTTTGGCTGATCATATTACTCTTGGCAATTTAGAAACTAATAGAGATTGGGGCTTTGCAGGTGATTATGTTGAGGCAATGTGGATGATGCTTCAAGAAAAAACTCCAGATGATTATGTTATATCAACAAATCAAACTCATAGTATTAAAGAGTTTTTAGATATAGCGTTTAGTTACGTCAGAATTAAAGATTGGGAAAAATATATAAAAACTGATCCTAAGTTTATGAGGCCAGCCGATGTAGTTCATTTGCATGGTGACAATACTAAGGCTATAAATAAATTAGGTTGGAAGCCAAAATTAACTTTTGAACAACTGATAAAAATGATGGTGGCGGCAGATATAGAAAGGCTATCATGAAATTAGATAAAGAATCATACGATAGACTAATTAGAGGATTTGAATGGAGCGAAAGAGTTCCTGAAATACCATTTTTATTTGACAACCTACCAGAACCGCCTTGTAAAATATTAGATATTGGATGTTGTGAAAATGTACTTCCATTTGTTTTAAAAGAAAAAGGATATGATTCATGGGCTATTGATAAAAGACCATATGAACATCAATACGATCAGTTTCAAGAAGCGGACGCAAGAGATCTTCCATTTGAAGATAATTCGTTTGATGCTGTTTGTGCAATTAGCACTATTGAACATATCGGCTTGGTTAATACTCCATATAAAACTGATTCAGATTATGATGCGTACGGGGATATTGAAGCCTTTCATGAGATGGTAAGAGTTATTAAACATAACGGAACAATAATTGTAACAGTTCCATATGGCAAAGGACACGAAGGTTTATCACATTGGATAAAATTTTATAATTCCGATAGGCTTAATTTATTAAAACAAAATACAAATTTTAAACTTGATAAATTATCATTTACTAAGTGTGTTAATGATGAATGGACAAATATAAAACAAGATGAAGCTGAAAATATAGAATCCGAAGAAAACAAAGTATTATGCAATCTTTGTATGACAGGACATAAATTGTAGAAAAATTGTACTTTGAAATAAAAAATATGTTAAAATGTATAAGATTAAATAAATAAATCATTCAAAGGAGGAGTAAATGAAGAAATGGTCAAAATTTAAAAAGGCTGTAACAGCTTTGAGCTTAACAGCGTGTATGCTATGTGCAGGTTTTAATGCTTCTGCGTTTGTAAATGCAGATAGATTAGGAACAAATCATTGGTTTTTAGATACAATGGGGTTGTGGCTAGGTAGTTTGCCAGATGCAAAATTATATTACAATACCTATCAAACGCCTGATACGCTTACTTTTGGCGTTAGCGCTGATTCAAAAGGCTTAGTTATAATGGATATGGCTGATCTTGAGACAGATGCAGCCGTTGGTTTATCATCAGACCCAAACTTAACTTTACTATCTTCTGATTTATCAAATTACATTCAATTTTTTAATGACGGTACTAATGGTGTGATTGATGTTAAAACTGGTGTTGTTTCTTTTCCAGATGGAATTTCTTTTGGTGGTTTTGTAACTACAGGGAATGTTGACTTTAACGGATACAAATTAATTCTTGATGCTGATGCTGATACTTCAATCACAGCGGATACAGACGATCAGATAGATATTGAAATAAGTGGCGCTGATGATTTTGTTATTACAGCCAATTTATTAACTGCTTCATCAGGTAGTGCAATAAGTTCAGCATTGTATGAATCTTTAAATGCAGGTAGCACAGTAACCTTTGCAGGTCTTGGCGGTGCAGCTAATGATGAGAATTTAGTATATGACTTTGAAACTGTTGCAGATCAAGTTGGCGTTAGTTCAACAACTGGCGTGGTTGATGTAGAATTCGGTCTTATTGGTCTTAACGCTCTTAATTATGATGGTGTAGTAATTGCATCAGGCGCAAATACATTCAGTGCTACAGTTGGAACGGCTTCAATTGATATAGCTGCAACATCGGCTTTAGATGTTAATGCTAATTTGACAGTTGAACTTGCATCAGCAATTAACCAAGACTTGACAACGGATGCCGACGTTGGATTTGCATCTTCCACAATGACAGGCGACATGGCTTCACTTACAGTAACTAGTGCAACTCTTTATAGTGCTTCCGGTGGTAATACAATTACAATGGCAGGCCTTGCAGGCGCTGCAAATGATGAGAATTTAATTTATAATTTTGAGACTGTTGCAGATCAGGTTGGTGTTAGTTCAGGTACAGGCGTTGTTGATATTGAATTTGGTTTGATTGGTCTTAACGCTCTTGATTATGATGGCGTAGTAATTGCATCAGGTGCTAATACCTTTAGCGCAACTGTTGGTACAGCTTCTTTAGATATAGCCGCAACGTCAGTATTGAATGTTGATGCTAACTTAACAGTCGAAGCAGCTTCTCTCATTAATCAGGATGTCACGAGTGATGCAGCCGTAAATTTCGCATCAGCTATACTTACAGGCGACATGGCTTCACTTACAGTAACTAGTGCAACCCTTTATAGTGCTTCCGGTGGCAATACGATCACAATGGCCGGACTTGCAGGCGCTGCCAATGATGAGAATCTTATTTATAATTTTGAAGCAGTAGCCGATCAAGTCGGCGTATCATCAGGAACAGGTGTTGTTGATGTAGAATTCGGATTGATAGGTTTAAACGCTCTTGATTATGATGGTATTGTGTTGGCATCAGGTGCAAATACTTTTAGTGCAACTGTTGGTACAGCTTCACTTGATATTGCAGCAGGTTCTGCACTTAATGTAGACGCTAATTTATCAGTTGAAACAGCATCGGCAATCAATCAAGATTTAACAACTGATGCTGCTGTTGGATTTGCTTCCGCAACAATGACTGGCGACGTTGCAGCTTTAAGTGTAACAAGTGCAACCCTTTACACAGCATCGGCTGGAAGCACAATTACAATGCAGGGTTTTGGTGGTGCAACTAACAATGAAGATTTAGCTTATGATTTTGAAACTGTAGCAAATCAGGTTGGTGTTTCATCGAGTACAGGTGTTGTTGATATAGAATTTGGAACTATTGGTTTAAATGCTTTAGATTACGATGGTGTAGTTATAGCTTCTGGTGCTAATACTTTTAGTGCAACTGTTGGCACAGCATCGCTTGATATAGCAGCAGGTTCTACACTTGATGTAGACGCTAATTTATCAGTTGAAACAGCATCGGCAATCAATCAAGATTTAACAACTGATGCAAATGTTGAATTTGCAGGCTTAGGTTTAACAAGCACATTTTCCTCAACAGCTGTTGGCGATTTAGGATGGTCAGTTGTTGCAGGGGCAAATCAAGCTTGTACAACTACTTGCACAAATGCCGCAGTATTTGGCTTTGATGATAGCACAACAACAATAGTAAGTGCATCAAATGCAATCGCTGATAAATGCGTATGTGCCGGAAGTAATTAATAAATGGCTTATATTGTAAAAGATAATAAAGTTTATTATCAAAACATAAGTGAAATTGAATTAGATTTTGATCAATTAGTTGCTAAAAAAAATAGAATGAAGCAAAATATTGAGATAGGTCTAACTGAAATTAGAAAAATTGAAGAGATAATTAAAAAAATTGAGACATTAAACAATGACACAACGAACAAATTATCTTAAAAGTATGAAACTAATAAGCATGATTTTTATGATGCTTACAGTCGTTGCAAGTATAGTGGGCGCGCATTGGTCAGCAAGGCTAGATGCGCGCACCTATACTAACGCTGAAATTGAAAAGCAAGATGCCAAAATAAATAGAATGGTATCAAAAATAGAATCTAAAATGGATGCACTTCATGATGATGTCAATGCGAACATAGACAAAATGGATGTTAAAATTGACAACATTGAAAATGATATGTTTGACATTAAAATCTCAACTGTTAGAATACAACAACTATTAGAGGACTTCATAAAACCGCCAACCATATATAATAGTCATAACAGTTCAGAAGTTATAACAAAACGAACTAATTAAAGGTAAGTATTATGAACTTATCAAATTTTTATTTGTTATATGGGAAATGGATTCGAGAAGCAGCCGACAAATACAACCTAGACCCATCATTATTAGCCGGATTGATTATGCAAGAATCTGCCGGAAATCCTACAGCTAAATCACATTGTGGTGCTTATGGCTTAACACAGATCATGCCTGCTACAGCAAAAGAAAAAGGTTATGATCTATCATCAGCTCAAAAACAAATCTTTGCAGGTGCTGACTATCTAAATTGGATTAATGTTCACTATGCTAAAAGTGATATAACTAAATTGCTTGCAGGTTATAATGCCGGTGTTGGAAGACTTCGGAATAATCGTTGGATGCGATACAAGGAAACTAGAGACTATATACCTAGAGTTATTAAATATGCCGAACAATATAGGACATTTGTTATTCAACATGAGACAGAAGAAATAATTGATCTAATAGAAAAACCAAGACGTGTGAGAGAGCCATACTGGTTCGTTAATAAACTTTTCAAGAAAAATAGGGGGTAGACATGGCAGGACAGAAGAAATCATGGAAAACGTGGACTGCGGCAATATCAGGTATGCTATTAGCACTCGGTGCTATCGGTGGTGGCATTGCATCAAATCCAATGAACTTTGATATGGTCTGGGGTGGTGTTGCAGGTTTTATAACAGCATTAGGCTTAATTGGTGTTGGCGATAAGTTGCAGAAACTAATTGATGCAGTTAAAAAATGAGTATAGTCACCACAGCATTAACTATATTTGCTAGCATAGGCAGTATTGTGTCTGGGTTTTTGGCTTATTTGAAGCTGAAAAGTAAAAATAAGGTCAAATCAATTAAAAAGAAACAACTTGAATATAGGATTAAACATGCAAAAGATTATGACGATTATAAAAAAAGGCGTGATGATAGGAAACATATTGCTGATAGTGCTGATGATGAGTAGTTGTGCAAAGAAAATAGATTGCACTAAGGCAAGGTTATATTATCAATTATGGCAAGATGCCGAGCAAGATGCTAATGATTGTTACCTAACTAAAAGCGAATGTGAAGAAAACACAGACCCTTTTTTATACGAATTTGAAGAGTAATTTTACCTTTTAAAAAAGTGTAGAAATATTTAGTACATCTAATGTTGGATTTACAAGGTCTACAATAATGGGAGATTTCATAATTCAAGCTTTCCTTCTTTGACTAGATAGATAATCATATAAAATGAACCTTCTTGTTTCCACCCAGCCTCTTTCAACTCCTTACACAAATCTAAACTAGGCACTCCAATTGATTTTAGTTTTGATAAGTAATTCATATCATCCCCTTTTCTTTTAGGTACAACCACATCTGTGCCTTGGCTTTGACTTCTATATGATCAACAAATCGTTCTGTTGGATTAGTTTTTTCAACAACATCATCAAACAATTCGCAATAATATAAATTCCACCATTTTAATACATGTATTCTATTGGTAGGCAATTCTATCTCTGATGATGTTGGAGCTGGGTAAATTTCTACAAATTTATCTAACCATTCTTTTTTATGTATACGATTAACATCCCCAGCTAATAAAAGTCTTTTTGATCTTTTGTAAGAATGTCCTAAACCATCTATTGACTCACTATCCAAACACGTAAAATAGTTGTCGTATACATCCCACACAAATACAGTTTTTTTATTAAACCCAGCTTTCTTTAACTTCTTAGCTGTTTCTAAACTTACGCATATTGATTTTGGGGTCATATCATCCCCTTTCTTAAATAATTTCAGTTTGCTGGCAGACTAGGGGTCGAACCTAGAATATATCCGTCAAAGGGATATGTGATGCCATTTCACTATCTGCCAAGATAAGAGCAACGGCTAAGGGTTACGCTTGACAACCATTGCTGGCTTGGTTACGGTTTCCCGCCCGCTTACAGCTCACGTTTTATTGCCACGTTGCTCTTATAAAATAGCGGTTAGGGGCAATGGCTTCCCAGCCACATTATTGAAGCAGTCCCACCCTGTCCCTAAGCTTTCGCTTCATCGCCCCGCCGCTAAATTATAAGAGCAACGGCTAGGATTTGCACCTAGCATGTATTCAAGCAATTTCACTCCCCTAGCTTCACAATGAGAGGCTAGGTATAGGCTACAGCCTCGCCAGTTCGAGAATACTGTGCTTTGTGGCTCACATGCGTCTACTATTCCGCCACGTTGCTCTCAATTTCAATGATCTATTCTACAGTTCTCAAACATGCTTTAACTATGGCCAGTGGGGCCGTGTCTGCGGCAGCATCCCCAGCCATAACCCAATCTTGAGGATTATCTACACCAACATTGATTTCATCTTTTATAAAACAACAATAATGATTATCTTGGCTAGATTCCATTTTCATAGTATTTGGGTTTAGCCACAGTCTATCTGGATGAGTTTCTTCAAATGAAATATAGTGTCTATTTTCCTTCATCTTATCAACCAACATAAAAGCGTCTGATATATCTTCGCATGGATTCCAATCTTCTACTTTAATGAAAGGGCTTTGTAATTCAGATGTATCAATCATCCAAAACTTTTTTGTCATGGATAATCCCCACCCCATAACCTTTTCAGCGCATAATCTGTTTAATCGTTCGTTAGTCATATTACCTCCACTCCTTTAAACTCAATAACCCACACCAAAGGATTCTTATCCCAACAGCTATCACCCTTGTGTTTTTTATTTTTCCACCTACCAACATGCACATTCCTCCAATAAATACCAAAGGCCTGTTTATAAGTTTTTGTAGTATGTTCACTTACAGTGATCGTGTCAGTATTACCTATTCCCTCTTTTTTTGCATCTTCCTCGGAAATATCTTGCAGCCTCTCAACATGGATGTCTGTAATTTCTAAAAGGATTATTGAAGCCCAGCGGGGCATGTGGATTGATGGTTTCCATTTAACACCCTCTGAATGTTCAAAACCTGCTTTATAAAATATTTCATTATCAACTTTTTGCCAAGTCTCCCTTACCCAAAGTTTCATCCCAATTTCATATGGGCATTTAATGTCATCACCGACCGACCCGAAACCTTCTTTTTCATGCCACTTGTAATCTTTAGGAAATTTAACAACTCGTCTCGTCTGGGTCTTTCTCCCATCAAGAATGGCTTGCACCATTGCTGTATTCATTATAATTGATCGTTCTTTAGTCATTGTTTCCTCCACATCATTCATGTTCTACAGCTTTCAAACATGCTTTTACTATGGCCAGTGGTGCTGTATCGGCTTGCTCAGCAACATTTAATGGCATATCCTCATCATCAGGTTGGCTATGGATCCAAAAA
>Ga0207997_1000026_pt1 | contig 60643 bp, 79 predicted proteins | sample AntAceMetag02UKN_FD_184777 | JGI IMG/M metagenome (GOLD analysis project Ga0207997, IMG submission 184777) | Saline lake microbial communities from Ace Lake, Antarctica - Antarctic Ace Lake Metagenome 02UKN (SPAdes) (version 2) | ecosystem: Environmental > Aquatic > Non-marine Saline and... | reverse complement strand
GCGGTCGGTTGCCGTCAACTTCACGTTTGGGAATAGGTTCTCCGCCGCGAGTATGGCCTTCTGATGTGGATCATCGCCCGGCATCCCTCTCAGTATTTCTTTGCGCCAACTCGAGGCGGAGACGACCTGGCATGGTATCTTGGCGAACGCAAGGGCCATCCTCCACAGTCCCCAGCCGAGGCCGAATGTCATCGCGGCAGACTTCCCCATCTTCGGCATCACGTGGATGCGCTCGATGACGGCAAACGCGATGCCCTGGGGCACCAGCTCCTCGATGATATCGCGCATCCCGTTCACGTCGTATTCGTTTTTCTTCTTGCCTGAAATCATTGGCGCCGGCAGCCAGCCCGTCTTGCTGCCGGTCCATGCAATAGCTCCGGTTTTCCCAGGATCGATGCCAATATAGAGTGGTGCCATTAAATAGCCTCCCTTCTCAAAAAGAGCGTGGTAAACAAAACATTACACCAGAAATCTCGATTTGAATTAGTGCGGGAATGACATTTGTTACAAAGTGTTATTAGGTTGTTTTCGCGACTGTCCTGTTTGTCATAGTTTATATGGTGCACACATTTACTTCGTTGCTTGCCACAAATATGACAGGTATAATTATCTCTCTCCCTAATTCTCCTCTTGAGGGCTATATTGAACTCAGCGGGATACGGCTCAAATGATTTACCACCTTTCCAGTTGGAGCTTTCTTTGCCGAAGCGATGCACGCCAAACATTGGATTTCGCTTACCTGAGCGTGACTTACTCATTTTTGCACGTGTTTCTGCATTAGCATGCTTACCGAAATTATGACAGTCCTTTCCCTTTTTTCCAAAAGCCCAATGCTTCTCACCGGACATCGCATCGCTTTGTTTTTGCTTCTGCTTTTCACTCACAGATTTACCAAAGTTATGATGCTTTTCTCCGGTCCTGCCAAACATATAATTCTTTTCCCCTAAATGGGATATGCGTATTTTAGCTTTGGTTTCTTCGCTATGATGTTTACCCAGCCAGCTAATTTTTTCCTTTTGTTCTTTGCTGAGAACCTTGCCAAACATCGGATTCCTTTTACCCGTTTGAGCTATACTCATTTTTGCTTTAGATGCGTCAGTATGCTTATATCCCAACGCCCATTTATTTCCTATGTGAGCCTTTGAAATTTTCCTTTTCGCTTCGGCAGTATGCTGCTGTCCATAAAAATGTCCTTTTTCACCCAACTGAGCCTGCCTGATTTTTTCTCTTACTTCTTCTGGATGATGCTTGCCAAACATGTGATTTTTTGAACCTGAGCGAGCTTGGCTCATTTTCAATTTAGTTGCAACAGAATGGCGTTTGCCATAAAAGGGATTTTTTTTGCCAAGTTTGGATTGCCGAATATTTTCCCTTGCCTCTTTTGTGAGCTTATACCCTTTTGCCATCAGGCGGTCTCCTAAAATAAAAGCCCCGCGAGTCTCGGCTAAGAGGTACACGCATAATGCGTGTCTCGCGGGGTTTTTGATTGCTTTCATTTTAGTACCTCTTAGCCGCTCATGTTCTAATGCGTTTGAACGGAATATCAACTTAAATCTGAAATTAGTCGCAAAATAAAGATGTGCAATCATTTTGCGAATTCCACTAAGCCATCCTCGATTATGACGTTCATCTCCTGTTTGTTTTTCCCTACGCGCTCTATCCACAGATACGCGTCGTGCTCCTCTGCCAACTCGTCAAGGAGTTGCAGGCTGGTGTCGTCAAGCAGGCTGCCGTCCCGGATTGCCATCACCCGCAATTCAGGATTCTCGGCCAACCCAACGGCCACACTGACACGAAGCTGTTCTGCCTGCGAGCACTCCTCAAACGCCGTCTCCTTATATGTCACGCCCTCCTCATCGAAGCTCAAGCCCTCGATGGGCATCTTCGCCGCCGCGAGCACCGATTCTTTCTCCGCGTCGATGCCTGCGATTTCGTTTGACAGCCCTTCCGCTTCGGCCCGTACCTGGCTAAGTTTCGTAGCAGCTTCTGCGTTGCTCTTCTTGGCTCGCACGTGCTGGTTGATGATCTCTATGTCTTCCGCGCGCTGTCGGATAGAGGTTTCGTCGACCTTGCGCATTTCCGCCCGGGCAGTACGATTGTTCGTGATGCGCTGGATAATTCCATTGAGGTCCGATTTCATGGCCGCAAGCGCCTTCTCTCGCAGGGCGATTACTTCCTCCATCTCGTCCCTCGCGTCCTCGTCTGCGCTCCCCTGACGCTCGACTTCTGCGATGGCCCGATTTGCCTTCTGCGCAACGTCCAGCTCCGCCATGATGTCCTTCAGCCCAACTTCCTCCTCCGGTGTGTCGTCCGGGACTGAGCGGAAAGTGCCTCTGATGGCTTCGAGCTCCTTGATCTTGCGATTCGTTTCAGTTCGTCTGTCGTACAACCCCTTGCGCTTTCCGTCTATCGCCGCGAAATCCAGTCCCACGAGCCCGCGCAAAATCTCCGCCTGCCGCCGGCACCCGCTTGCCGTTTCGCCGAGTCGCACAAATGCCAGCGGATCAAAGCTGAGCGGCCCGACCAGCTTATCGAGCATCTTCTGCGGAGAGGAGAACACCGCGCCCTCGCGATTTTTCACCTCCAGCTTGTCTGTCTTCGCTGTGATGTTTCTTGAGATAATCAGGTCTTCCGTCTCGCCGACGACTTGCGATGATTTCGCACCACGCCGGATGGCTCCTTTGGGTTTGCTTTTCCCTCCACAGAACAGGAACTCAGCAGCGTCAAGCAGGGACGATTTGCCCTGCTCGTTGCGTCCGCCGATAATCAGCATGTTGGCTTTCGGGTCCAGACGGATCTCGACCTCTTTCAGCCGCTTGAAGTTGACTGCACTCAATTTCAATATTCTCATTACCCTTCTTTCCTTTCATTGCCTAGGCGCGATGCGGCCGTCTGTCATAGCCGCACCCACGCCCCAGGGCCCTCGCGGGCTAATCGTTCTCTGTATTGCCCTCGTCCGGTTCGACATCGGCATCCAGTTTGATGCGCACTTTCGTGGCTGCGATGCGCTCGAACTCCACGTGCGCCTTCGCCGTTTCCGACACGGTAAACGGGATTGCATGGCGTCCTATTTTTACAATCCCGCCTGCCTGCTCCTCTGTGCTTAATCCCAGGACGAATGCCTTGACGGCCTCCTTTACCGCCGCCTTCGACTCGCCGTGTTCTTTCGCCGCCTGCTCTGTAGCAAACATCCGCTCCAGCTTGGTGACGAGCTCCTTGCTCTTGATTTTGGGATAGACACCATCGAGCGCGCCCTGTCCCTTCTGTTTCTTCTTGGCCACAACTTCACCAATCCTTTCTCTCTCGTGTCGAGAGCGTTCTTTCTCCAGCGCGCCAGCTCCTATAAGGGCTTCTCATGCTCGGGGTTTTTGTCCTTCGACTCGACGGGAATCATTGCCGCAAGCTTGTTGAGCTCATCCGGCACCCACGACCAGTCGCGGAAGAACCAGTTGTCCTCCGGTTCGCCGCCATCGCAGTGAAAATAGTGGTAAACACCACCATCGTCAATGCGATACAGGATACTCCTGCAATCATCCTTGTCCTCTATGTCTTCCGACCCAGGAAGACCTTTCGCCTTCGCGTCCGCAACGCTAACCACTTCGTACCTCATCCATAACTCCTTCCTACTTGCTGAATTTCTCCAACGCGCCCCGGACCTCCCTGAGCGCCTTCAGTCCCTGCCTCCAGAGCGGCAGGCCCATGTCGGCATTTCCGTCCTGGCAGAGTTTGTGAAGCACCTTCGCGTTTCCGCCCTCGTCGACCAGCCTCAGGATATTCTGGCACTCCTCGCGTCGTTTGTCGGTGACGCCCGGCGCATTGAGGTTCGAGGTCACATCTGCCACGAAGTCGAGCATCGCAGCTTCGCCGTCCTCGTCTGCAAGTTCTGCCAGTGAGTAACCTGCCGGTTTCGCAGGTGTTACCGATGCGGCCGGTGCTACAGATACTGCCGGCTCCTCAACCGGCTGTGCAGGAGGCGCAGATTTCGGCGCTGTGGCGGCAGTCGCCGGCTTCGCGACCTCCTGGTCGCCATCCGCCTTTGCAGGCGCTCCTGGGGCACCCCCGGCAGCCCATGCCGCCATCTCGTTGTTCGCCTCGGGTGCTGGTGCGGGTTTCTTCTTTCTCGTCGTGTGCCTGCCCTCGCTGAATGGGTCGTCCGCCAACTCTTTGGCGAGCGATGCCTTCGTCGCCTCGAGTGGGTCTGACACCAGTTCCGCCAGCACGGTCTCTCCGGATTTGAGTTGCCGGAATATGGTCTGCGCCTTCATATAGTCCCGCGCCGTCATTTTCTTGCCGTCCGGTTTCCCGGTGATAATACCGAGTTGCTCTGCATCGACGCCGAGCTCCTCAAAACCAGCAACCATTTTCGGCCAGAGCCTCCTGCACTCCTCGGGCGTGTATTTCTTGCCGAAGATTTCGTATGCCTTGGCCTTATACGCCTGCTTGAGTCCGTGCGGAAGGGAGCGGAGAATCGTTTCCCTTAGCACTCGGGAAATCGCACCCGGCAAGGTGGTTTTGGCAAACCTGTCGGGCGCGACCTCTTGTATCCGCCCGTTGCGGTCCTTGTATTTTTTGGCAGCATAACCGAACCTGTGCAGCCTGCCGTTCGTTTCGTAGTCTGTGTACACGGTCATGAATGACACTTTGTCATCGTCCTCCGAGATAGGAACCGCCCCGGTCGCCGCGTTGCCCCAGATACGGAAAAGATTCTCGGCAGCGCGGATGTTCAGCTCCTCCGCGTACTGCTGTTCCCATCTCTCGCGGCCATCCTTATCCTTCACCTTTTGCTTTCCAACCGGCGCGAGATAAACGACATCCTCTGCCATATCTGGAAACGCCTCCAGTTCCGCGAGCGCCATATCCCTGATTTTTATCAGGTTCCTCGGACGCTGAATTGCAATCGCCATCTGCGTCTCGTTTTCGAACCGCACGATGGTGTTACCTGCATCGAGCAGTTGCATCGGCACGCCGCCCGCCACGCTTTCTTTCTCGTCAAATCCCTTACCAACCATTGTTTTCCAACCTCCTTTGGTTTCTGCTTAAAGCTCCGCGCCAAGCGCCTCTTCAGCACTCTTGGCCAGCTCCGCGGAGTCATGTGCAAAATGGTACGCCGTATCAATCAACCCTTTCCAACTCCTTGATACGCTCCTTCGCCTCCTCTATTTCCAGGTCCTTCGCTGCGCAATCCTCACACGGGTCATCTTCCATCGCTGTCTGCCTCCTTTTTCCTGAGTACCAGTTTCTCGACATGCCTCGAAGTCATCACATTCGCCTCCTCCAATCCCCTGTACAGTTCACGAACCCTTGCTGCCCCGCGCCCCTTTGCCGCGGAACTTTTCACCAGCTTCTCCAGCTTGCCCTTACCGATAGTTAGCACCTCGCTGAGCAAATCAATCAAGCTCAAGTCCCTCCGCTCGTCCAGCTGCTCGGCAAACAGCGCCTGGAGAACCTGCATCGATGCGCTCGATGGACGGATAACCTTTTGCACCTGGGTTTCTATCCGGAGCACCTCGTTTTCAGACACAGCCAACTCCCCGCCGGCGCTTTTGGCGAGAGACTTGAGTAATGCGTGAAACTTCTTGAGCGCCTTGAGCGCCATCTGGTATTGCGGGAACACCGCCGCATACTGCGTGGGGAGCAATGGGCCGTCCTCGATGTCCCGAAATATGGCAATGTTCGCCCGCGTCAGCGCCGTCAGCGCGGCGCACTCGTGCTCGATGCCGCAGAACGTGCAATGTTCGCCGGGTGAGAAAACGTCGGACTTGAGCTGTTTTTCCAGACGGGCAAACCACGCGGAGAAATCATCCCAGCTCATTACAACAGAATCGTACTCGCCATACCGCAGCCAGGCCGTGACGAGCTTGATGCGCGTTGGTGGATCTGCCGGGGAATAGTTACGAATGACCAGCCAGGCATACCCACGTAGCTGGTCATTGTAGTCACGCGGCTCCCAGTCCGACTTCCAGTCGATGATGACAATTTCCGGCTCGGCAGGCACACCGAACACATCGGGCGTGCCGGTCAACGGGGGTGCCATCAATTTCTTCTCAACGCCAAGCGTGCGGAATCCCATGCGCAGCCGCTTCCAGATTCGCAATCCATTCCTGGCTAACCGCTCGATTTCGTCGCCGTCCACGATTGGCCACTTGGCCAGGTACGGGTCAAGGTCAGGCAGGGCAGAGAGGTCTGCGCGCGCAACATCGGCCATCACCGCGTGCACGCATCTACCGCGCTGCGCCTCGGGCGCGTTATAGTCTATCTCGACCTCCGGGGCGCGCAGAGATGCACTGCACTTCATGACGCGTGGCAACCGCGAGCAGCGTATGGGCTTGGGCGCCTCCTCGTTCGGGGCTTCCTCATTCTCGTTTTCTTGTCTCACTGGTATTCTCCTTTCTCGAAAATGTGGGGCGCGGGTGGCAGAATGCGAGAGCCGGCCAGGATGGGATGGCCAGTCGCCCCGCGCCCCGATGTATGTGCCACGATTACCCATCCGCAGTTACCTTGTTAGTCATCTCTGGATTCTCCTCGCATTTCTTTTGGCCTCAGCCCGCGGAGCTCTTCGAGCAGCTCCTCGGCCCTGTCGTTGTTTGCGTCAATCGCCTCGTTGCACACTACGATACAGTCGATGTTCTTGCTCTGTTTTTTCAGCTCGGCCATGCGTACAGTATCTGCAGCGAGGCTGTCAATTAACTTGCCAATTTGTTCTTGTCGTGTCATCGATTCCCTTCTGCTTTCGCGATAGCTGTGTCAGCGGCAGTAAGTACACGTTGCGCCATCGCCGCCGCGTGTAGGCCCCACCCGTGTTCTTTAATATACATCAGGAGCGGGCGTACCTGCCGCAGTGCTGCCAGCGTGTCAGTGGCTGCCGCTATGAGCGCTCTGTCATCGTCGCTCAACCCTTCTTCGCCGGCATCTTCAACACTGGCGAACCATGCATCGCCATCGTCCCCGTCGTTTTCGCGTTGCGGCCATAGCACAGGCTCGTCGTTAGGCCCAAAAAGCCCTGACCATCCGTCATGCATGTCATCTTTATGCCATACCCACGGTCCAGGCGTATGCGCCACGGCTATTCCCCCTCTGCTTTGCGTATAGCTGCGCGAACCTTCTTTAAGATGCCACCGTCTATGTCGAATCGCTTTTTGCCGTGCGGGAAAGCATCAACCATCAATGTGATGGCCTCAAGCGCCGCGAACATCTCCGGTGCCGCCGCTATCAGCCTGCCATGTGCCTCAATCTGTTCGGGGTCCTTACCCCAAACTTTAACATTAGCCACGAGTACCCGGACGCCGCCGGCATCAATCCCTTTGACTTCTGCCCGCTCGCTGTCCCATTTCCAGTCAGTCTTAATCCCCATCATATCACCTACCAATCCGCCGGCAGAAAGTCCGGCGCCTTCAAGCCCTTGGGCAACGTCTTTGCCTCCTGCCGCTTCAGGTCCTCGAAGGCGAGGAGCTTGGTCGAGCCGACGCCGAGCACGTCAGGGATGTCGACGCGTGTTGCGAGATAGAGCACCTGTCCATCGCGCCGACCGCATTTCAGCTTCTTGGTTACTACTTTCTTGGCCACATCGATTTCCTTTCGTTCTATGTACTCAATTACTTTTGCCCCCAGTCATGGATTTTCCAACTGCCACCCTCATTTTTGAGTATCCACGTTACGTCAACATCGTGGAGACCACCCAGGATATTTTTCACGGCATTCAAGGTCAACGACACAGTGACGGTATTATCGATAACGGATACAGAAGAAAATGAAATGGATTGGGGCCTGAACTCGGTTGCGAATCCAAGCGCCATCCCTGAATTCTTCCGAGCCTCTTTTGATAGATAGCCCAGCATCTTTTGGACATCTCCATCTATCCACGCATTACTGAATCCTTGGACAACTTGCCCGATTTGATATTCCGGAGATTCCCCTCCACTGCTGCAGGACGCGAGAAACAAAACCGCCAACACACATAACCCCCATTTCCAAATTCCCCGCTTCATAGCCATTACTCCTTTCTGTAAAAAAGCCATTCCGGTGCCTTGAAGAGAGCGCGTCGCATCCTGCGTTTTCAGGTGCGACGATGTTACTTACTAACTCTTCAATCAAATATCTTCTTAGATACATCTTGTCCTTCTTATTTGGGGTTCCCTTTCGGATACTTTGCCCAGAGTTCCTTTTCGACACTAAGCAGAGTTCCTTTTCGGATACGTTGCTTAGACATCGAGTATCCTGAAAGCCGTTACATGCTTCTCTGACCTCTTGCCCGTTTCCTTGTTTTCCCAATGCATCTGCCATGTCTGTATGAGGCCAAGCTGCTTCAATATTCCGATTCCCGCGATTACTTGCCTGCGACCGATGCCCGTCTCTTGTTGCAGTTTTTCGATTGGATGGAAGAAGAAATCTTCTCGCTTGCCTGTGAATTTGTGCTCCAGATAATTCAGATGTGAGTAAAGCCAGCGAGCCGTATAAGGCGCTCTGTTTTCGTTGAGAATTTCTATCGCCCGATGCAGGACTTGATGGTATCTCGCACGCTTGTACTTTGCCATGTTCAGTATCCGAAAACAGGCCCAGGTCGAGACCGAAGGACGAACTTAGGAATGTCCCTGAGCCTGTTTCGGTTAGTCTTTTGCTTATACATGTGCTCGTCCTTCTAATCTCTGAATGCATTATAGAGCGAGGCTGGCATGATGTCAAGAGTGATTTTTGAAGTTTTTTCTGCTCTATCATTCGCGCTGCCATTCGCGTTATTCGTTATTCGTATTCGTGTTCCTTTTCCTGCCGTGTAAACCATACAGTACACAGTCAACGGAGTCAAGAGGGAAAATAAAAAAACTGGGCAGAAAAAATCTCCACCCAGTTCTTCCGTTACCCATTGTTTATGCGATGAGTTTGCGCAGCCGGTGTGCCAGCCCTGCCCACTTATAGCCCTGCTCCTCGAGCGTGCCAGGGAGCGATGCCGCGCAGTAATTCTTTGCAGCCTTAGTTGTGGACTTCACCAGGTCTGCGCTCGTGATGAGCCTCTCCGTCTCATGCAGTCCTTTGACCATCACGCGGATGCCCTCATCTGTCTTCACCAGCAGGAACCTGACGCGCGGCGACTTTGCAGGAGCTTTCCCGCCGGCGAACTCACAGTCGACGCCCGCTTCCTTGCAGGCGGCCCGGTAGGGCGCGACTGCCTGGATGAACACCTGCTTCGCTGCCTGCTCCATCTCCTTGGCCTTGTCGCGCAGGTCAAGCGTCTGCTCTCCCACATCGTTCATGTGCTTCTTCGCCTGCTCGACATCCTTCCTCAGTTCTGCCAGTTGCTCGATGCCCGCCTTGGGCTTGGTCTGCGCCTGCGCTACCTTCTCTTCCTTCTGCGGCGTGGGTGCTGGGACTTCCAACTTCGCCGTCTTGGCCTTGTTGTTGGCCTTCGCCTTGCCCCGCGTCTTCTTCCCCTTCTTCCCTTTGGCATCTGCCATGATCCCATCCTCCTTTGCGCTCCTCACTTACTTGGTTGGCCTTCCGCCGAGCGCATCTGCGTTTTGGCCTTCCGCTTCTAACTCCTTGCTCGGCAACACTTTACGATGGGATGGGTTTGAAGTCAAGGTGTCTGTGGAGATTTCTGAAAGAAACAATATGAAAAGCCCCAACCCGCGAATGTGTCGTGAGTTGGGGCTTGTGGTTTATTGCCAAATCCTACAGCTTGAGTCCCTTCGATGCCAGGAATATCTGGAGCAGATCCGCCCCAAAGCGCATGAAAGCGCTTGCCCGCTCGCGTTTCTTCTCGAGCTGGACGAGGCTCTCGGACAGGTCAATTGCCTTGAGCACGTCGGGGTCCACGGAAGTAATCCCCGCGAGTTCCTCCTCGTCCCCACCGTCCGCTATCGCGGCGTAGACATCCCTGAGATCCGCGCACAGAGCCTTCACCTCCGGATCGTCCTTATGCTGGGCGATGAACTCTTTCGCACGCTTGGCGGCGTCTAAGATGGTCGTCAATTGTCACCACCTTCCCCAAGCCTCAATTCCGTCTCGGCGAGCTCACGCAGCCGCCTCGAAAGGAGCAGAGTAGCTTCCTTCAGGGCAGCATCCTCCTCACCGTCATTGATGACGCGCACGACCATCTTGTCCAGGTGGATGATGGACTCGGCGACATCTGCGTCCATCGTAGGTAGCGCTGCGCAACTGGCGAGCGTAAGCGCCAGCAGCATAGCTACGATGATACCAACACTCCTCATAGTGATTCCTCCTTCTTTTTGTTCCCAACCGCGGCCTTGTCTATCGAGGCCTCGGCGGTAACGAACCCTATCGCAATCGCAGCCTCGAGCACTGCTGCGGTGACTACCTTCGCCGTCTCGACCTCCTTCGGTGCGAGGAAAACGGTGAGCATCACAATGAGCGCCCCGATAACACTCACCCATACCTTCTTCTTCTTGTACCACGGCTTCATACAAACTCCTCCTTTCCGATAAAGACGTTTCCAATCATCCAAGAGTTTATTTTATCAGCAGACTTGCGACGATGCCAGCTAATACCACCAGAGTTGTTACCAACAAGCCCCAAACGCATTTGGTCAGGGTGCTCGCTTTGTCTTCTGCGTGTTCCGCCATCGCAGAAGTTTTCGCTATCGTCGTACCGTTCTGCCGGAACTGCTTGGCGAAGTCTCGCGTCACCTGCCCGCAACGGAATGATTGCGCCTGCACAGATTCTTTCACTGCCTCGAGGGTCGCGCCAATCGCGGCCACGTTGCCAATCGCATCGTTGATTGATTTCGTGTGTTCACTAATTGTCCTCGCAATCGGATCAATCGAACGTTGGATAGCCTTCAAATCTTCTTCGCTCAATGCCATATTCCCTGCTCCTTCTGCTTCCATCTGCAACTCCTATGGAATCATTTGCATCATCATTGCCTGTCCCCCCACCGGGAGGGATTCGGCTGAACCGGAAATCGTGAAACTCGTGATACTTGGCTTCTGGGTAGCATCCGAGTTGTATTGTGCAAGCACATGCAAATAACGATGATCATCATAGTTCCCTGCGGCTGCGTTCACGTCTACTTGAGCTATGGTTTGCCAAGCCACATCCCACGTTGCGTCAACTTTATTACCACTATCACTCCATCCCACCTTGAATTTCAGGGTACCACCGTCCGGTGTTTCAACGTCGGAAGCACCGGTAAGCGCCCACGCCCTGGCTGCGCCAGCATCAAAGGCGTAGGTCTCGCCGCTTTCGACCAAATCGCAAGTTGGCGAAGTATCCCAGAATCTCTGAGCGGCAATATCGGTTATGTCTTGATAATATCTTTCAAGTTCGGGCGCATAAGCTGTGGCACCTGCGTTTTTGTAATTTCGTATTCGAGGATACATTACATCAGCATATGTCAGATGTACGGCATCATGGATAACGCCAGTCCACAATAGAACCCATCCGGCCCCAATGTCGTAATAAAACCAAAACGTATTGTCGGCCGCACGTCGCCTGACGCGAAATTTTGGTGTAGTTTGTAAACCTAAATCAAGAGTGCGAGCTAATTCAGTACTTGCGCCGTTAATGTTTTTGAACGCGATGGCAAAATGTTGTCCTGCTGTATAAAAAGCGCCAAATTGTATCCATACATATGCGTTTCCATCGTCAACAACCAATTCACAATAGAGATTAGCCATGGGGCTTTCCTGATGCGCAGGCTTGGCGTCTCTCCAATCACACGCAATATCGCCATCGCCGTAGGTGTAGACGCGAGAAGCGTATGTACTGCCACCGCCACCGCCCACGTCATCGAATGTAAGTTTGTTGCCAGCTTCGGTTAAAGAACCTCCGGTGACCGGCCAGCCCACTGCATCGAACACATTGCCAAACTCATCACCCTCTCCAGCGAGTTCAAGCACGGGAACGTTCTTGACGATTTTCGTATTGCCATCAACGGCGTCTACGTTAAAATCGTCGTCGTTCATTGTGAGCGTATAGTCGGCCATGCTTTTACATCCCTAACGGTTTTTGCGCCTCGTCGAGCAGGCTGCCAGCCAAGAACGCGATAGTTCGTTCGGTCTCCAGTTTTATCGCTTCAAGTTCCGCAAGCTGCGCTTCGTTAAGCTGCGCAAGCTGTTCTTCCGTGAAGGCGTCATATTCCGTTTTGAACGACGTCGCCTGGTTCTTTGCCTGATTCAACATGCCTTCCATTGTCACGCACCGCTGAGTGATAATACCCTTCACATCAATGTCCCTCGTAAACTTGAACGCCATCTGCAACTCCTATGGAATCTGCTGCATCATCATAAGTTTGCCGGTCGGCGCCGGCGCCGGCGGTAAAGGGATTTCATAATGATACCCCATGTCAACTTGTCCCTGGTCGATTACTTTATCTGTTCTTGTGGTTCTGTCATCCACGCCTGCCGCTACAGCAGTCTGGCTTCCGGCATCTATGCAAGGGCTATCTGCCCCTGCATCAGCATCGCTGTTAAGAAAATAATCTGGATACAAGTCCCAACCTGCTGTAACGAAGAGGGGATCGGTACTTATGCAATTCGCAATAGTACAGTTGAGTGCTATTTGACAATCACAATAATTTAGACGAAGAGATGAAAAAGATTCAGCACGTACATCAAATACAGAATTTCCCCACATAATACTATCATATACTAACGGATTTGAATGAAACCTTGAGTTAATAGCAGCACCATAAGCACTGCCTGCCGAGTTACCAACAAAAGTTGATGTGCGAATAGTTGGGTTGCTGTAGTAATGAGCCTGTATAGCTCCACCGCCTCTAGCTGCCGCAGTGTTGCTGATAAATAAACACGTATGGACTAACGAATTCGCATGGTCCACGAACGAAATTGCTCCACCTGACCCAAGAGCATAATTACCAACGAACACGCAGTATTTTATAGTAGCATAACTATAATGATTACAATAAATCGCCCCACCGATCCCGCCGCTGTATATAGTATTATTGGTGAATAAACAATTTAGTATTTGTGGATTGCAATATGTGTTGATAGCAATTGCTCCACCAGAATGAATATTAGATGTATTTGTATTGGAATGAAAAGTACAATTCTGAATAATGGGATGTGTGTGGTCATAGATATAAAGTGCACCGCCATGAGCAGCAATACTACCTTTTGTAATATAAAATCCATCTATAATACAAGTAGCTGTTTCTCCACTGTGAATATAGAAGGCACGACCAGCACTTTCGCAATCAATAGTACAGACACTCTTGCCGTTCTCGGAACGAATAGTTAGTGGGTCTATCCCACCAGGATCAACATTCCTATTATTAGCTCCAGTAAGTGTACCGTCCTCAACAACGATTTCATCGTTAACCATGGCGACACCGACGGCCGCAACTAAATTAGGCTGGTCTGTTGGGACCATTATCGTTGCCATTTTATATTTCCTTCACCTTTACGATGTCAATTTCTGCCTGTACTGATACACAATTACACTTAAGACTTTTTGCTCTTCCCTTTGCTTGGTTAGACAATCCTAAATCTTTCTCGATGTCGATGGTCAGGCCGTATGCGGGCAACTTCTTTTGTTTATTCACTATAGCAGTACTCAGCAACTCGCGTTCTTGTTTAGACAAGTCGCCAACAATATCGAATGTGAACTGAGCGTTGGGCCGCACCTTCCTCTCCATGTATTCTTTGCCAACTTCATCGGGCAACTCAATGCATACAGGTTGGTAATACTTGAGTGTGTCTTTCCCTTTGATAGGGCTGTTCGGTGGCAACACAAAAACAACATCATTCTTGGTCGCTCCAATCTCCTTCTCTTGTGTCATCACCATGAATGTCCACTCGCCCATCTGAAGTCCTCGCTATTGTTAATCGTCAACTGTTATAGCTTCACTCTCAGAAATACGCTCAAATCTGAGCCTGGGATCACACTTCCCGTGGCATCGATGTTCAACCGGAGCACGTCGTTCTTGCTTAGGGCAAACACCAGTCCTATTTTCTCGCCCACGACATCGCCAGCGCTGATTTCAAAGTCCGCAGCCGCAACCACTGTGGCCCAGTCCACACCATCGTTACCCGACCGCTCCACTTCCAGCGTCATCGCGGCCCCGGTCGGCCCGGTTTTCGCAATCGCGTAGGCAGATTCGACCTTGCAATCTTGCCCCACCACCAACCACGGTGTCGAATCATCCATGACCTCTATCTCGCCGGCGAGGATAAACGTGTACTGAAGGTGTGTAAATCCTGGACATCCAACTGCCCGATAGCGTGAGTCTATCTCGTTATCTGTGGGATTCGCTGGATCGACAGGATCTGCAATCTCGGTCGCCCCTGTCGCCAGCTCGATGCGCGCCAGCTCGAGTGTCGGGGCCACGGGCGGCGTAAGGGTTGCTTGAAGGGTATATGAATCTTGAATGTATTTGTTCTGATACGCGGCCAATTCTTCCACATAGTACGGGTCGGTCTCTACAGATCCATATTCGAGTGTAATATAGACAGTTTGACTGCTGGCGCCAGGTACGAGGCTGGTGCAATCTACCGTCTGGATAGATTCGATTTCCGGGTCGTTGCCCTCGGAGTCCACAGCCCTGCCGATGGCGACTTTGACGAATAGAGAGGGTGGAGAATCCTCCGTGACATCCAGGCCGCTGATGACGCCGGCAGTGTGCTCGTTTGCGAGATGCTTCTTGCGCTTCTCGTTCCAATAGTTCTGCTCTGTCTCGGCCTCTGTCTTGCCGATAAAGAGGTACTTGAGCCACTTGAGCATCTTGAGTGTCATATCGTGATCTCCTTAGCCTATTCGTATCGCGTCGCGATAGGACAAGCGATTTCGATAAAATCTACAGAGCTTTGAACCACACCGGCATGTCTTCCCCCTAAGCATACCTGGGATCAAACTCGCACCAGGCATCTACATAATCGACGTACAACTCTTTCGAAACTGCCTCTTTCGTATAAACACCACAGCACAGAGCATTAGTCACACCTTCTAAGGGCAGGTCCGGAGCAGAAAGTACATACCACGTTCCTTCATTTACCCTGAATCTCACTTTTCTCGTCCCACCATCGTCGTAAACTTCAAACTCTGCTCGTACAAACTCATTCACAGCGGCAAAGGAGTGCATCCCAGCAGTTCGGTGTTCTGTTCCCGCGTTAGCAACTACTCCTTTAATTAGTCCCGCAGTCGCATCCGCATCGAGTTCAATCCAAATGCCGTCCGGGGGTGTTGCGTCCCCTGTATTGCTCTTGTAAAATCCAAGAAGCACTTTTCCCTCATAAAACGGATGATTCCCAAGCATGAAACCTACAACATATCTCCAACCCCTAACCATGTGAAACGGAGACACTGAGCCCACTTTAAGATGCGTTCCCTGTCCTATTGCCGCTGGTGTTGCCATTTTCAAGTTGCCGCACATCCCGTCTTGCCAATTTGCGTCTGCGTGACCCCACGATAACGTGCAGTTGCCACCACCAATAACTTCTTTATTCCAATGCAACCGACCGATTTCTCCGTCGGCCAATGAATATCCCACAAATTCATCGTAAAACCGAATGTTACGCGACGCTCGTAAATCTCTCAGGATGTCAAGTTTCGTCTTGTCTACCGCCGCCATCAGACCATCAACCGCTGTGGTTGCAACTGGAATCGCGTCCGCGCCGCCTACGTGTGTTGCCTGGTGTAATTTGGAATGGTGCGCATCCGCATCCGAGGCGTGATTACCGATTGCGGAGTTACGTGCAGTGACACTATCAACTAACGATCCGCCCACGCCATGCACGCCAGTTCCAAGTCCTGAGTGTGTTGCAATATCAGCATCGGTAGCCAACACATTACCACCAGCGCCATGCACGCCTGTCCCCAATGCGGCGTGCGTTGCAATATCCGAACCGATTGCAGAGTTGCGTGCAGTGACACTATCAACTGTCGATCCGCCCACGCCATGCACGCCAGTTCCAAGTCCTGAGTGTGTTGCAATTTTACTCGTAATATCGTCCACCATTCCAATCGGATTACCCGCACCAGGTGAGGCCATCCCTGCAAATGCATCAGACTGAGGTTGGCTCACGTCTGATAAGTCCACAAGCGCCAGTATTTCCTTGCTCGTGTATACCCGATGCGTCGAGTCAATCTCGTTATCGACGGGCACGCCAGGGACAGCAGGGTCTGTAATTTCAGTTGCACCTGTGGCAAGTTCGATGCGCGCCAGCTCCAGCTTTGGGGCTACCGGCGGGGTAAGGGTCGCCTCGATCGTGTAGCCGTCCTGGACATATTTATTCTGTGATCCACCGATTTCGGGCACATAGTAAGGATCGGTTTCTGTGGACTCATATTCGAGTACGATGTAAACGGTCTGGCTGCCGGCGCCGGGCACGAGACCAGAACAATCTACCACCTCGGGGGTTTCGATTTCGGGGTCATCGCCGTTCGAATCGACACATCGCCCCACGGCCACAGCAACTTCGAGGGAGGGTGGCGAGTCCTCCGTGACATCCAGGCCCTCGGCAATACCGGCAGAGTGCTCTTTCGACATGTGTTTCTTGCGTTTCGTATTCCAGTAATCCTGCTCTGCCTGTGCCTCTGTCTCATCGACGAAAAGATACTTGAGCCATTTGAGCTTTTTCAACAACGACATCTTTTTCTATCCTCCTACGAACGTGTCAACTTCAATTGTCGACGAGACCTCGACTTGCCACGGCGACACAACGAGCCACGCATAATGAACGACCTTGGTGTGCGCTGGCTTCTGTATTTCGACTATGCGCGTTACGGTTTCTTTCTGCTCGCTGGAAAGCGCCTCTTCTGATTTGACAATGAGAGAGAAGCAATGTGCATCTGTGGCCGCGTTGTAAATTTTTGTATCCATGCCAATCGTAGACTTGATTCCAATTCGCCAGCCCATGTTGAGGAATTCAAGAATGCCAGGAACGATCCCAACATAGATTTCAACGTAGCGCTGGATGCCGTAAATCGTGCCCCGCCAGAGGTAGAGATCTACCGCCGACTGAATGAGACTGCGACGCTTGGCAGCAGGCCAGTTTGCATCGAGCTCGAAATCAACGAGCGTTGCCAGCCAGTCCAAGAACTCCTCATCCGCAAGGGCAGGGTCGAGTTGCCGGTGGAATCCGTAAACGAGATCTTCTGTGATTTCTAATTCCGCCGCGAAGAGACCGAGAAATCTGTACGTGAATCCAGAGATGCCTTCCTCCCGATATTTCGCGGGTAGGCTGTTAAATAAATGATCTACGTATGCTTTAGACATCTGCGCCTCACGTTATTGTAATCGTGTGTGTTCCTGATTGTGGCAATTCGATTTTGCCGATTGCAACCGTTGCCGCTGGTGAAGAGAGCGCATCGACATGGTCGACATCGGCAATGCCCTCCAGCAATTCGTACAACTCAGACAGGTAGACGTCGCGTCCGAACTCCCACCCGGTACCGCGCTCTTCCGAAGTGCCTTCGATATAGTCAATGGCCTTGCGCACATCTCCGCCGTATTCGGAATCGAGGAACTCGACGATGGTACCGACGATCTTTGTTTGCAGTGCGACGCTTTCGGCTTCTACTTCCTTGACTATCGTCGCGGTAATATCGATGGTGACGAATTCCGGATCGATGACGAAAAGCTGAGCGGTCACACATCGACGCTCGTCAAGATACGCTTCTACCTCGTCCTTCAGCGCCTGGCTCGCCACGACGCCGCCGCTGGCCAGCAGGAGTACCGTCACCACGCCAGGCTTATTCTCATCCGGAGGGTCCGACGGATAGTAGAGAGGAAGCGCCTTCGCGCGTGAGATTCCGGTCGAACTCTCGAGGGCAAGTGTATCGTAATCCTCCTCTGTTACTGCGCGGTTACGGGTCTTGAGCTGCTCGCGTGGGCCTCGCGCAACTGCATTGTCTATTGTCTCCTCGTCTCCACCGCCAGCCGCGGGCTCCTTGTTGGTGCATGAATCGATATACACGTGCGAGCTCCGGAGCTGGTTGATGGTACCGGTGCCGACATTCCCGCGCACACCACCGCCATAGCGGTACGGCATGGCCTTGACATTGTTCGCGCCTATAGCAGGGACCTTACCGTGCACGTCATCGCCGAAGAGTATTTCGCCCGTCCCCTTGTTGAGTAAATAATGCGTGTCCGTTGCAGAGGAGGTTGCCAGGTCGTCCGCTTCCTGCCAGGCGACGAATCCAGCCCCTTCGTCAATGAGAATCGTGATGTCCAGCACGGGTACATTCGAAAGATAGAAACGCTGATCTATCTTCCCGTCGCTTGAGCCAATGATCTCTTCGTCAACCTGGGCCGCATTCGATACTGGTACGCGACCCAAGATGTCGTCTATCTCCAAGAGCCGTAGTTCCGGCAGGACCGTGGCCCCGCCAGCCGTTATCCGATAGCGTAGCCAGGTGGCACGGAAGCCATCAATTTCTGCATCATCCCAGTCTGCAGGAATCGTGAAAACCACATCGCCACTCTGTGTGAAATCCAGTGTCCCATCCACAACGTCGAGCGTCACCCACTCGAAGGTTCCATCTGTGTTGCGGCGATAGTATTCCCAAACGCCAACTAATCCAGTGGCCGGCGTCTCGACAGTAATTGTAAGTTTCTCGAAATAGTTATCCTCGTAAAAGGCGATGTACATGGCATCATCGACGGCAAGTGTCGGTGGCTCTGCGAACGGGAAGAAGGTCGTTCCTGAATTGTTTGCGTCCGCGGTAAAGTCTGTATATACAATTCCCTGCAGTGCAAAGAACTTGAGGATGGTTGCCGCATGAATGGTCAGCTCACTGTCCGTAGTGTAAATCAGGGGATCCTCGCCGGCGCCGCTTCCTGTGGATACCTCGAATCCCTTGGCCACAATCACATCGAAGACCTGCTTGGCGGACAGTTTGAAAAACTCATCGACGGTGGCGACCGATGGCGGGGTGAGCGTTACGCCAATCATGTTGAGGTACTCGCGCTTGTGCTTGGGCAGTACCTGGTTGAGCCGGTATGTGAGCTCCTCTATCTGGAGCGCGAAGAGTTCGATTAGCGTGATGCCCGGATCGCTTGCGTTGTGATCTGTCCACTCTGGGCACTTCTCGGGTATTTTCGCAATCATCTCGTCCCGGATCGTCTGCCAGTCGCGGTCGTCAAGGTTAGGAACCGGAATGTATCTTCCTGCTATCGCCATCATGCAGCCCCTTCCCTGTAGTACGGATACACCAGGTTATCCTGTCTGTTGGTAGATATTATAGTATACCGCACCTCGACAACCAGCTTCTCTTCATCCACTGACACATCGACCAGATTCACGTCAATACGTGGCTCCCAATATGCAAGCGCGTTGCGCACGTAGAACTCGACCTTGCTTTCAAGCGAGGCGCCGACAGGCTCGAAGAGCAGATCGCTCGCGGCACAGCCGAAATCTGGACGCATGACTCGTTCTCCAAGCGCCGTTCCAAGAATTATCTTAATCGCTTCCTTGATGTCAACATCAAACTCCGCGAACTTGATGCCACCGCGATTGTCAACTGCGATCGGGAAGGCCCAGCCAACGCCAAGGAATTTCGCTCTGTTGAGAATTTCAACCATTACACAGCCTTCACTTTCGTACTAACAGCTATCGGTATCGGGTTGCCGAGCCCAGGACAAATTACCTGCGGCGTTAGACTCGTCACGACGCCTGCGATGGCCCCCGCGCCGAGCTCGATGATGGGCGCCTCCACGATTACCTTCACGTTCGCAGTGATGGTGATTTCGCCATCCTGTGCGTTCCACTCGATAGACTGCGCACCTGAATCCTCGATGCGGATGGTCTTGCCCCCGTCGTCGAAGATGACCTTGTGTCCGCTCCTGGTCTGCAGGACTCGCTTCCTGGGCGCCGCATCCGCCGGCTTGGCGTCAACCTGATTGAACCAGAAGCCGAGCCATACGGGTCTGTTGATATCGCCAGCCTCGAACGCAATCCAAATGGAGTCACCCACCTCTGGCAGGAAGAAGAATCCAGCGCCGCCTCCTCCGAACGGGCTGCAGTAAGACGCCCAGTTCGTTTCGTCCTTCTCGCCGAAGAGCTCGTGTACCTGCGCCCTGATCCTGCCGAGGTTTTTGGGGTCGTTAACGTTTATGACAATGCCACGCCACAGGCCGAAGAGCTTGTTTTTCAGCGCCTCCAGCTTTTCGTCACGAAGTTTCTCTGCTACGCCCATTACTCGACCCCATATCCTAACTTTACGAGTTTTCCCACTGGCTTTTTCGACTGGAGCGATGCGAGCGTGATTGCGTTTCTCGTGCAATCGAAATCGCAGAGGTAACCGCTTGCGTCCAGCGTGTGCTGGACCCGGCTAAAGTAGTAGGTCCCGGAGAATTTGCTGCCGACGCCGACAATCTCAACGAGGCTTTTCGCATGCAATCCGGGCTCGCCGACGCAGGAGCCGTGTCCTTCGATAAGCTCGTATTCCTTCTGCCTGAAATACGCCTTGGCGACGTCCTCAGCTTCTTTTTGAGATGCAGGGACGCGGTCGTGTAATACGACAGATCCCTCGCCAAAGTGCCTCTCGATAAAATCGCTGGCCGCCTCTGTGCCCAGGATCAATCTCTCTGCTGTAGTCTCGCTGGTTGCAACCGCGATGATGGGTACCTTCTTGTCCGCATCCCATCCTTTGACGACTACCTTCGTGATTTTCTCTGCGACTGAAATATGGACATCGAAGTTCTTGAGGTTGCGGCCATACTCGAAGACGTTTCCACTGGCAGAGACTGGCGATTCATGGAAGTGCAACTCTTCGCCCTCCACATAAAGCTCGAAGCCGAGCCGCTCCGCTCTGTTGCGCAGAAATTCCCAATCGGTAATATCACTGCTTTGGGGAATATATTCTATCACTGCATCCGCGCGGCCAAGGGTCATTTGGCTGATCTTAAAACCGTGCCCAGCTGCAATTTCTTTGACGAGATCAGGATCTGTGATGTTATTATGCGTGCGAGTTACAGCGTCGTCCTGTTTCTTGCGCATCTTGTATGAGAGGTCGTATGCCCGCACTGTGAGGATAGATGCGCCACTTTCCGGGAAGGATAGTTCAGGCCTGGCGATGAGGCCGCTGAAAACGGACTCGAGGTTATTGCCGTAGCCAAGCTGGATTTCGATAGCGTTGCCAATCTCGAATAGAGATGAGTCGCACCACTTGTTATTGGCATTATTGACGACGATGGTTGCCATGTCCGCATCTCTTGCATGGTCCTCGAAAGCCACCGAAATCACATCGGCGGAAAGATCATACCCGAGCACCTTGCCTTCTATTTTTATGAGCCACCGTGGGTTTAAGTATGTCATCTCGCAAGCACCCCCAGGTTTGGCTTGAAGTGGCGCTCAAGCCCTTCATCCGAAACCTTCTTGGCAATGCGTAGCGTTTCCATTGTCTCGGCAGGGAAGCCCGTCACGCGCTCGATTATCTCAAGCGGGAACCGGGGATCGGGCACAAGCATCTCGATCCCTTCCTTGAGGTCGCGCAGTTTCTCATAACCTACCTTCGCTTGATTTGCGAACGCTAACGCACGCCACTTGTCAGGGCTCCCATATTCTTTGGTAGCAGCACCCTGAAGCGTTTCTCCTCGCACCACGACTCGAGTCGTTGCCAAATCTTTTTCGCAAAGAACCGCTGCCCACGTGATTGCATTCTCCTCAGATGGTGCGAAGGCGGAACCGCTACCCAATTCGCGCCCGCTGAAGACCGGCTCCTTGCGTACACGCTCCTCCGGCGTGAGTGTGCGGCGCAGTCCAAACTCGCGGCCCGCCTCGAGATATTGGCGAAGCTTGAGCGATACAGTCGCCTCGATAGGCGTGCCATCCTTCTCAAAGCAGGTGTAGCGCACAGAGACGCCGCCGATGACGCATGGCATATCGAACGAACCAAATGAGAAGAGGCAGACAGGCGGGGCGAGCGTCGTTTCAGTGGCCTCTATTAGTTGCTCGAGCTTCTCCACGGAATCGCGGACAGGCCACGCATCCTCGCGGTTATCCTTGTTGAAGTAGACTTCGAGCGCGAGGGTCTTCAGTCCCCCGCTCACGAACTGCTGCAAGGGGAAGTTCAAGCCCGGTATGCCGACCTCAGCCCAGTTGACATCCTTGGCGAATTCCAGTTCGGGCGGGTTGTATTCAAACCAGATGATTTCTCCACGTGGAATGACCGGCTCGATGTAACCTTTCATCGGCGCTCCCTCCTACGTTCAATTATCTTGCCCAGTTCCGCATCGAGCTGCATTGCGAACGCTTCGTCGATCTTGTTCGCATGGATTACTACTGCGCCAGGCTCGATGCGAACCGACTGATCGTAGGACCCGCCGCCACCCCCTGCCATCGCCATTACCGGCATCGCCACTTCTCTTGGGATCGTAGGCCGTGGCACAGCCCTCTGGACCGCTGGTGCGGTCGCAGGTATGACCGTCTGGCCGCCTATTGGAGTCGTTCCCGCGCCAAGCATACCTTTTAATCCGCCGAACCCAGCCATATCCAAGATGGAATCCGGTATTTTCGAGATGACCCAAGTGATCTTATCCCAAATCCAGTCAATGGCACCGCCGATAGTGTCTTTGATGGCAGTGAAGACTTTTGAAATGGTGCTCCCCACAATCGAGAATACTGAAATCACTGTCGTTTTGATTTTCTGGAAATGCTTGATAACAAGGCCAATCGGAAAGATGATCGCAAGCAACCAATCGGGTGTTTCCCCCAAAAGATTCTTCCACCACCTGTAAGCGTTCACGACCGCGCCAGTGACGGCATCCCAGTTCTTTACAAGCAGAACTATGCCCCCGATGAGTGCGGCCACGCCCGCGATAATCAGGCCGATGGGGTTTGCTACCATCGCGGCATTCCAAAGCCATTGCGCGACGGTCGCAGCCTTTGATGCCGCCGTTATCGCCCATGTCGCAACCGTGCCAACAACCAGAACGGCGGTATGCGCGACTTTAAGCGCGATGCTTTTTACCAGGCTGCCAATCCAAGCACCGCTCGCTTTTACTGCGCCCCAAATTGCAGACCCAGCGGCCTTCATTGCGGTAGCCGCGCTCATGTTTCTCTTTGCCCAAAGCCACGAAGCTGCTGTATTGATACGGAGGAGCTTTCCCAATTTGATGAAATCTGGCAGTTGCTTCCTCACGACCGGACCCAGGCTACTGAAACCCTTGGAGATATTCGCCACAATAGCTGGAGCTCCACCCAACATACCAAAAATGCCCGCGAACATGAGCAATGGGCCGAGAACAAGCGCCACGGCAGTAGCAGTCAGTCCGAGACCTACGGCAGTTTCCGTAAGAATCGGATACGCCTCCGCGAATCCGGCAAATTCATCGGCTGCCGATTTGATCGCATCCGCGATCTTGCCGAAGATTGGAAGCAAATGCGTGCCGATAACGATGACGACTTTCTGCATCGTGCTTTTTGCGACGTTCCACTTCTCAGTGAATGTATCCATCTTCTGCTTAAAGGCCACTTGCAAAGCGCCGGTTTTCTTTAATTCCGATTGCCACCCAGTTATAATGCTGGTGTCTATTTCCATAAGCCCCGCGAGTTTGGCGAATCCTTCTTGGCCGGCAACTGCAGAAATGAGTGCGAGCTTATTTTCATCGGTCATTTTGGCGGTCGCTGCTTTCAAGTCTTTAATGATAGCAACTCCGCCCCGGAATTTTTTCGTCTGAGTATCGAAAACTTTGATGCCGGCCTTCGTCAATTTCTGGAATGCCGGGCCTTCCTTATCTGCAATTCGCGCAAAGACCATTCTAAACGCAGTGCCTGCCTCTGCGCCCTTGATGCCCTTGCTCGCAAAGCCAGTGAGGATGGCGGTCGTTTCTTCGAGACTCATGCCCAGTGCTTTGGCCGTCGGTGCGGCGGTAACCATCGCTTCCGTCAATTGCGGCACAGTTGTCGCGCCGAGCATAGATGCCTTGAATAACACATCGGCGGCTTTGCCTGCCTGAGACACGTCCATCTCAAAAGCATGGAGTGTGTCCGAGAGTTTTTCAACTGCAATCGCCGGCTCCAGCCCGACCGTCTTGGCCAACATCAGCGCGGTATCGGACAGTGCTGTAAACTGCTTCGTGCCAGCCTTCGCGCCGGACGACAATACCTGGTAGAATGACTTGTTGATGTCGGATGCCGCCATGCCGAACCGGGTGGACATCTGAAGGGAGGTCTTGCCGAGTTTCCCTTCCATTACGTCAAACGCATCGCCCGTAAGGCCCGTCATGGTCATTGTGTCGCGGAGAGATTCCTGGAATGCCGAGGCTGCTTTCACCGTTCCATAAATTGCAACTGCGCCGGCAACACCGATAGCAGTAATGCCTGCCCCCACTTTGGCAAGTGAGGCATAGCTTTGCTCAAGATTCTTGGTGCTCTTGCTCGCCGCATCCATACTGCCACTGAGGCCCTCGACGTTCTTCTGGGCCTTCTTCATCTGGCCGGAAGCCTTGTCCTTCCAGCGAAGCAGTACTCCCAACCCTATTTGTTCGGCGATCATTTCTTTCGCACCCTCGACCGCTTAGTGATTTGCTTGTTGATCTTGCTAATTTCACCGAGCCATATCTCGCGTTCCTTGCGGCCCATCGCCATGCATTCGGCCCGGCTCCAATGGAAGTTGTATGCGATTGCCGCTACTTCCGGATACGCCCTCGACACATCCAGGTCGAGATATGCAAGTAAGGGAAGCAAGCCACAGAGCCACGCGACATTCGCGTGCGCATCCCTTACACTGGCATAAAATCCGCGAGATCCAACATCGCTTGGAACTTCTTGCCGCAATCGGGACACTCGACATTGATCTCCAGTTCCGGCCCGGAATCGATTTCTTTGAGCTTCAGTATCAGGAAGTCGCGATCGCCCTTGACCATCCCTGCGGTGACACCAGTGTTGATTTGAGCTTTCTCAAGCGTGCCGAGCTTGATGACGACACGTGCGAAAAGTGCAGTCATCATCTTCGCCGGGTTCTGCCTTAGCTGGCCCGAAAGCATCGCCTCCTGGTCCGCGCCCGTGATTTCCCGAATCACAATATCTCTGTGAAGATTGCCGTCCTTATCCACGTAGCCTCGGGGCAGCGTGAACGGAAACTCCGTCCTGATTTCGTCTCCCATAACTTCTCCTTCCTAAGTTGTGAAATTTCGCCCCTGTCGCGCGCCTGCGGCTAATTCGACGCAACAGGCGCATGCCTCTCATCGTTCGCGTCACAAAGCGCACGGGGCGCGCACAAGGCGCGCCCAATGCAACAGTGATTGCCGCGGTCTACTGATAGACGGTGAGGTCCAGGCCCTCGTGCTGCATCTCGACCGTCTCCACTGCATTCTCCGAGGAGGAAGCATCGAACTCAGGCGCGGTGAACTTCGAGGGCCATGCCTCGAAAAGGTCCCAACGCTTGACCTCCTCCCGCGCTTCGTTCTGCTGGACTATCGAGATGGGTTTGCGATTCCCCTGTGCACCCCCGGCCTTTATCTTCTGCCGCCAGTCCCAGAGATCAGCGTCGAATGTCGAGCCCATCTCCAGCACGATAGGCGCATAAGAGTTCAGCCCTGCGAGCTTTCTGACTGTGGTGTTGTCACCACCTTCCCTGTACTCACGGACCTCGGTCTCCTCCTCAAGACCTGAGACGCTCTGAAACCCGGCCCGTTGCAATCCCTCGATTTCCACGAGGAAGTTATATCTTGGGAAAGGATCTATCCGCGCATTTGGCATTTCAAGCCCTCCTTTTCAAATTTCCTATGTCTTAATGAATGACATCGATAACACAGTGTTATCAAGTTCTCAAGATTGTGGTCAATACGCGATATTTTCTTTCCGTTGAGATGGTGAACATTCAGTATGGTATCATCATAATCCACAATACCACAATCTTGGCATCTGAATCCATCCCTTGTCAGACAAAGAATTCTATTACCTCTGAACCTTTGTTTATCGTAATACCGACGATGATATTCCGCGCGGTCAGAAATATGTTGCCGTTTTCGCGGCTTCATATTCACAACTTTCCAATCCCTGAAATTCTTCTTTAGAACTGCTCTCTGGGTCCGGCCAAGACTTCGCGCTACTTCTCTATATGATAGACCCTTAAGAAGCATCTGCTTGGCAGCATTTTCTTCTTGTGGAGTCCACAAGCGATGACTATCAATGTCAACTTTCCAGAGATCTCTATTGCGCTGGATGATAGCGCTCTTACTGCGTCCGCCCAGAGTTTTTCCTGTTTCGGTACAGGACATGCCCGTTTGTAGTAATTCTTTACCGAGACCATCTTCCTCTTCGGTCCAGCGACGGGCCTTATGTTTTTTTCTTGCGCCCTGATAAAAGTATGACACGCTTTTTGTCCTTATGCATCCTTGCTAACTGATTTGAGCATCGCATGAATCCAGCCCAAACGGGTCAACTCTTGCGTTCGGCATATCTTACCCTCCTCAATAATCCTCATGTTTCCGTCGTTATTGCTTCTTCTCTTCAACCTTAACCTCTTTAGCTTCGTCTTCAAAAACGCTCTTTGCTTCGAGGGTTGAAATGCCTTCTGCTGAATCCAATACCGAGCCCAGGGCGCGGGTGTAGATTCTGATTTCTTTTCCGCCGCCCCACAGTTTGAAAGCATTCCACCTGGTGGAAAAAAGGGCAAATTCTTCGTTGGTGAGAATGACAACTGGCTTCTTGTCTTCCACAATTGCCTTCTCAAGGGCGGTCTCAATCTTGTCTATCAATTTATGTTCAGAGCGGGAGAAGGTAGCATCCTTGCTCACTACCTCTGCCCATACCATGAACAGATATACTATTTGCCTGCGAACGTTCTTCTCTTCGACTTCGCAGTTTTTTAATTCTGCCTCTGTGGGTTTGGCAACTTCCTTGAGCAATCTACTACGGTTTAGCTCGGCCAATTCCCCCGTCAAAACCTTGACAAAAGAACCACCAATTACTAACCTCTTAAATACCACATCTTTCGTCTCAGCCATCCCTTTCCTTCCCAGAAAACAGTTTGCCGGAAAAACTATAAACTGCATCTACGTTTTTGGTTCTGGTTCCTCTGCAATAATCTCCTCCACCGGAGCCACCTTCGTCACACCAGCCGATTCCCCTTCCGCTATGAGTTTTTGTATCACGGATAATCTGTCCTTCAATGATTCCTCTTCAAGGAGTAATTGGTCCATGTCCCTGGTCGTTTCTACTTCCTTGACTTCTGCAAATGTCCTGTCCGATTTCTTCACAAATGTTACCATTGGTTTCTCCTTCCCTTTTTATGCTACTGTTGCAAGTTTAACGGTATTTCCTGCCGAGTCCTTGATTGTCACATGGCCGTCAACTACCACATCTCCAGTTCCAGTTTTGGTTCCAAATCTCACAATACCGGTTGCAGGACTGAGCCTCAAGTCTCCCGCCCCTGTAATTATCTGTCCATCCGTATCGTCATGTTTGAAAGCTATGTGTTTGGTTACTCCACTGTCCGGGTCTTGGTGGGAAAATACTGCAAACACCGGGTCTGCCTGGGCAGTGAAAGCAGCAGCATATTTATTCAAATCTACATCGACCGGTGCAACAACCATGAACGCGCCGAAAAGAGAGGTATCAGCACTGTTCCAGCCAACAACAGCACCCATAGCACCCGGCTCATTGGTTGTGACAGACGAATTTGCCGCACGCAGACGAAGTTCCGTATTACTGGCATCGCTCAAGCCATCCATCCGAATTTGCAATAGTGTTGCATTTGAGTGTATCTTTTGAGTTAATAAACCACCCCCACCCCATGCTATTAACTGGCCCGCATTATCTACAGATACACTTGTACCGTTGAAGTACAACCTACCGGAGCCACTCACAACATATCCGTTGGCTGTGTCATGGTAAATACTTACATAATCCCCTGCCCCCAGAGCGGAATGTCTCACATACAAAGGCCCTGTTTCTAATTGACCTGGTATGCAAGTATTTGTGCCAGCTATTTGGGGAACTCCTGTCACTGCCGCCCGCCCGCTTGAGAATACAGCCCCTCCGAAACTATACACTCCATCTGTATCTGTTGTCTCGGTTGTGACATAAGCATTGCCAGCCGTGCCCGTTACATCTACCTCAAACACAATCATGGTGGTGCCGACTTTGTGACAAGTTATAACACCTGTCTCTGCGGCATTGATAGCAGACACAATCGCATCGAGGGTCAAGGATAAGGTTGCCCCAAAGTTGAACTCGTTAGCACCTGCGCCGCTTGTCCTGCCTGTTAGGGTTGTGGTGTTGATTGTAAATACTACTCCGCTGTCCGTTGTCGGATTGGCTGTAAATGTTATGGTTGCATTTGCCGCAAGCGCGTCGAGCGGGAAGTAATGGTAACCAAGTCCACAAGTAAAGTCAAAGGAGGCTTGATTGTGAACTATGTAACCATACTGACGATTGTCGTCTTCCGGGGAGGTTGCTGAGTGGAAGAATACTGTTGGGTTTACTGAAAATACATCGTGGTCATGGTCTATTGCGCGGCTACTATACGCTGTGAACATGATGTTATTGTTATCTCTACCATTTATACCTTCTGGAAATAAATGAATCCCGTCATCTGTGACTACTGTCCCACCAAAGTATTCAACTCCACCGCCGCCTATTGCCCATGTAACATTTCCTGGTATGCGGTCAAATAGTACATATCCATTAAACCTGGCGGTGCTACCCACCTCAAGTTGCTGTCTGATGTAAACGTCGCCTGAATTGGTTGCACTGCCTGGTGTCCCGCCACTCGCACCGAGGTGAAGAACATTGGATGCTCCAACTATGAGTTCTGCTCCGCCAAAGTAAGCACCACTTTCTAAATGCGCAGCCCCAGCGACCTCAAACGCCCCACCAGCATAAACATCGCCTGCCGTTGTTACATGAGTCGGCACCCCTGCCTTGCCGAGTCGCACAACGCGCGCAACTCCAGCAAACAAATCGGCATAACCAGCAGTGCCGCTCCCGATGTTACCGATTGCCTTGGCGCCCATATTGAAGTCACCGGTCATCGCCCGCGAACCACCAATAAGCAGCGCGTTGGGATAAATGCCATCACCAACAGCAGAACTAACATCCCCACCTGCGTGAGTATGGGCAGGGATTTGAGACGAGTTGATTAGTGAATCAGCGTCAAGCCCCGCGTATCCATTGGCGGCATCTTTCAGAGATGTCGCCTGCGCGCCAATGCCAGCAGGGGTAACTGGGTCTGCCCCGCCATGATGAGCTGAAGCGTGCTTCTGCAGGTGACTTGCCACGCTATTCTCCTTTAATTTATATCTCTACGCTACTCTGTAACTTCGCCCATCTGAACTGCGAAATACTTCGTCCCCACCTTTGCGCCGAGGAAACACAGTGTTGCGCCCGCGTTTTTGACGAGCGCCCAATCCTCATCCGCTGTAAGACCGGCAGTCAACTCAGCAAGAGTAGGCTCTGCGCCGGCCATCGTTATGATTGCCTTGTGGTCGAGCGCCAGCGTGTGCTCTGTTGCTTTCATGTGATAGTGGTCCGCCGCCGCACCACCGAGCAAACCGCCAACCTCCTCGTGGGATATGTCGGCGTCGTTGAGCATCGTGGCGTCAACGTGCCCTGCCGCATCCAGCTTGATGGGCTTGCCCGCGTCGCCGGCACCTGCGGAAGCAGCCAGGTGCTCGCTCTCCGTGAAGTACAGGTTGTTGAGCTGTCCACCGTCAAGCTCCGTCTCTGTGTAGTACCTGGCATCGCCGCGGGTATCGTTGTGATACTGCTCGTGATCGTCATCGGCCAGGCCAATCAGATTCCCGTGGTCGGCGAGCTTGCCGCGGAGCGTGAACTCGATGGCGTCGGTGTTCACGACATCTGTCCCGGTGTCGTTCACGACGAGGAATTCCAATTCCTTGTTTACCGTCCCCTGCTGAATACCCACGAACGCGCCAGCTACAGCGGCCGCATCGGCGAAGTTGTCCCGCCGCGTCAGCTCCCACGGGGTTGTTTCTGCAACGCCGAGCACAGTCAACTCATAGAGACCATTGTTGATGTCCGGATCGTCATCGCCGCCACCCTCGTTCTTCACAAGGTATTTCTGGTTCAGCACAGCCGCGACGCCGTCAATTGTTGGGAACTCACCATTGGCACTTGCAGTCAGCACATCGCCAGTCAGTGTGTTTGCCGGCAACGCTTCTGTCGTGGCCGCATCCACAGAGCCCTTAGTGGTCATGCCCTCTATCTTGGAGTCCACGTAGTCCATGTTCGCGGCATCCCCGCCAGCGGCAGGAGCGCCAAGCCCGGTGATCTTGTTGCTGCCCATCTTCACCTCACCGGCGAAGGTGTCGTTGTGTGACCGGGCGTCTTCCAGGCCAACAAGGTGGGGGTTGGTGGCGATAAGAGCCGCGTGAACCGCGTTAGCTTCCACGGAGGTTATCTGCGCCGAGGTCGCCAGGCCCTTCTGTGCATTGGTCGCGGACTGAATGTCCTGAGTGCCGTCCGTGTGTTCGGCACCGTGTAAGTGCGTATGTGCTCCCATGACTACATCTCCTTATCCTTAAAACCCAAACTCAAAAGCACCCTGGTCGCCGGCACCACGCCAGAAAACAAGGTACGATCTATCCGCGTTGTCCGTATCAACCCAAATAGCCAACTTTTCAAGCGCGGACAATGTAGGCTTCGCGTTCTGTCTGTACTCGTTTATCGGCAGGATGCCCGCCTTTGTGACAAGCGCCAAGCCTGAGCTGGTTTCTGTCCCGGTAAGAGAACCAACAAGCAGCCTCAACTCGGACGTGCCATCAACTATGTATGCGTCCTTGCAGTCTATGTTAGTTACCGTCGCATCGACTGCCCCGCCGCCAAAAGCATATATCCCTTTACCCGCCCCATCATCATAAATATAGTTCGCGCGGACAGACAGGATGCCCGCCGCAGCCAGTCCTACACCAACGCCCGTGCCGGTGATGTGCAAGCGGTTGATGATGGCGTGCAACCGCGCTGTCGACACCTGCCCCACACCGAAACCATTCTCAACCACAAGCTCATCGCATTGAATGTCGATGTGCCCGGACGTGCAAAGGAATCCCGCCGCGGTGCCGGTGAGTAACATGTCTTCGACTATTACACATGCGTTTCCGGCCCCTGCTGTCTTGCTGATGGCCACCTGCGTACCGGAAGCTTCTAACTTGCCAACATGCAAGTGTGCATCATCTGCGATTGTGTGCGCGCCGATGATGGTTGTCGCCAGCGCTATTACTCGAACAAAAGACGGGAAAGTCAAGTCCTCTGTGTGTGTCGCTGCGCCCTTTGAGACAACAGCTATCTTGTTATCCGCCGCCGGGGTAAGTGCTACTGCCGCAGCAATCGCCGCGGTGAAGTTCTTGTATGGCCGACTGCGCGAACCGTCCTCTGTATATGTATCTACGCGGTTGCCATCTACGTGGAGGGTGTCCGCGATGATGCTCAGTTGTTCAAGTTCCTTGATTTGTGCTGCGGTTGCAAGCCCTTTCTGTGCTGAGGTCGCTTCCTGGATCGGATCTACGACGATGTGGTCCGCCGCGTGTAGTTTCGGGTGGTGCAGATCGCTGGTTACATTGAGCAAATCTTCGTGGTCGATGGTTCCGTCTGCGTCCACCCAGGCTGCGCCGGTGAAGAAATAATATCCACCTTCGTCCTCCACCCAGGCAGAGGCACCCTCTAATATTACCGTTTCTACCCACGCGCCATTCCACTCGTAGATGTTATTTATCAGCCAGTCGTTTGCAGAGGCAAGCGAGATGTAACGGTCGCCGATTAAAGCGCCGACGGGAGTTCCTGGCGTGGGATCGAAGCGGCTGAGCACGGAATCCTGCGGATCAATGACCGGTCGCTTTGGAGTCAAAGCCAACCCGAGCCCGCCTCCGCCCATTCTGATTACTATGCTGCCCATTGATCCTGCTTTCTTCTCGACTATCATGACCGCCGAGCTATCGTCCATGCGATAACTCGGCCGCTGTCATCTGGACTACGCAGACCGCGTGATTAGTCGACGGTGACCACGATGCTCTCTATCGGGAAGGTAACCTGAATCCCGATTTGCACGTCGACGGAAACGGCGAGTGGCCCCCAAAGAAGCAGGTCATCCGCCACGTTTTTGATGCCGATGTGAGTTACGGTACCCCATATTTCTGTGGCAACGGGGAATACCACCGCGACGTCATTCTTTGCCACCCCGTCCACAACGGTCACTGCACCGAGTGTCTGCCTGGCATAGCTCGCGCCAGCAGCCTCAGCACCTGAATCGTCGTCCTCGGGGGCCGCTGTGTAAAGGGCCACGGTCACTGCGCCCTGCCCTACGAGCGCGGTATCCGAAAGAAGTGCCGCGAGAATTCCAGCCTCAGAAAAATCAGAAAATCCGTGTATGCCTGCCATCTTCCTACCTCCTGTCAGTCAATCGTCCGAAAGAAAACTCCTACGAATTCAATACTTCCACATCACCAAATCCATCAACGCCGGCCTCCCCGTGGAACACGCCTACGCCAGCAGCTTCAAGATCTCCCTGCGCTGGCGCCTCAGCTCCGCCGTGGAACACGCCCACGCCGCCGGCTGCAACATCTCCGTATTCTGTAACTGCAGCTTCGCCGTGGAATATCACCTTGCTGGTCGCGGCCATATCACCGATTCCGTCAATGCCAATCTCGCCGAGAAATACGCCTATCCCATCTGCTATGAGGTCTCCGATTCCATCGATGTCGCTTTCGCCATACCAGTCCTTCCGTCTCCAGCCCGAGATTACGATGGTCTCGACAATCACCTGCCCGGTTAGGATCCCCTCGAAAGTCTTGACGAAAGTTGCAGTCGGTTTTATCACCTCGATTTTCACAACTTCGCCAGAAGCATTCTTGTGAATCTTCATGGGATAATCGGAGAGATAGTCACGCTGCAGGTCCGCCTGCGGCTGCGCTGCTGACAGATACATGTCTCTTGGTTCCGTCATCTCTTTATCTCCAGCCTACTCGGTTATGGATGTGCCACCGTCCCATATGCCAATGCGGAATATCACAAACTCCGCGGTCTCGACTATGTTCACGCCGATTTCCGTAACTACCTGTCCAGCCGCACGAACCTCCGCTGGGTTGGTCTCCTCGTCACACTTGACGTAGTATGCCTCGGCTTCCGTGTTGCCGAAGAGCGCGCCTTCCATCCACTGGCGCTTCAGGAACGCATTGCAGGAACGGATGATTTTACCCCAGAGCACGGTGTCATTCGGTTCGAAAACAGCCCAGGCCATTGCCTCGCCGATGCTCTCCTCGATGAACATCAGCGTGCGGCGCTTGTGGACGTAACGCAGATTCGAGTCGCTCGACATTGTGCGGGCGCCCCATATCCGGATGCCGCGGCCAACGAATGTTCGTATGCAATTCACGCCGGCAGGATTGAGTACCTCCTGCTCGCCAGCGGTAATCTCGTATTCCAGCCCTATCGCGCCGCGGACAATCTCGTTCGCCGGCGCCTTGTGAACGCCGCGCTCCCCGTCGCTACGCGCGAACACGCCAGCGATGTAGCCTGAGTTCGGGATGAAATTCACTGTGCCGGTGCGAAGGTCATTGATCTTGATTTGCGGGTAGTAACACGCGCCATACGACGAGTCGAACTGCTCACGGAAGGTCTTGGCCTCCGCAGGTGTTGCCGCCGCAGTAATGTCTGCGATATAAATCACGTCCTCACGCGCCTCACAATATGTCAGGCCGCCTTGTACCACGGTATCTGCTACCTGTCCAGGTGCCGCGAGTATGTTGATATCGTCCACGTCATCGAACGCATAGAACCCCGTCTTCGTGGCTATCACACCGACGTAGTCCGCCTCCACCGGCGCTGTGCCATCTGCACCGCTTATGAGCGCAGCTGCAGCCTGGATTTCCGGCTGGTCGTCCGGGGCCGCAGTCACGCTGTCGAGGTCTGTCACTTGGATGTAGTTCGAGTTCCCGTTGATGATGTTCTCGACGAAATTCGTGTCGGCATCAATCATGCTGAGATTGTCCCATGTCTCGACAATCTCGCCTGTATCCTTGACGATAATCTTGAACTCGTTTGTCGCATCGAGCGTGCCAACCTCGACGTCGATAGTGAGGCCATTGCCCCACGCGCCCTCATTGAGCGCCTGGACTTGCAGCGTGTCAAGTGGTGTAACCGCCGCCCTGTCCTGCAGCGTCACGCTCGCGATCACCGCGTCGTCGTCCGCAACGCGGGAGACATAGCACCGCCGCCCACCGTTGAGGAAGAAGCCGTACACCGCATAAGCGAGGTACGAGTCCGCCCGGTATCCGCCGAAATGTTTGACGAACTGCGCCCAGTTCGTTATCAGCCTCGGCGAGTTAATTACCCCACGGTCGGCCACGCCCAGGAATGCGCCCGCGCTTGTGCCAACGCCCTCAATCGGGAAAGCGCCCGAGGGGATCTCCTCAACAAAAACACCCGGTCTTAGGTACTCCATTTAAGCTTCCTCCTACGGTTCTTCGTCGACTGTGGTTACCAATTCCTCAACTAGTGGAATGATCTCGAACTCCTTCGAATCCAGCCTTGCGCGTGCAATCACAGTTAGCGACTTCGCAAACTCGCGGCCCTTGCTGTTTTCGCGGAATGCCAAGTCCCTGTGCAAGAAGATCGTCTTCTCCAAAATTGCCGTCGTGATGATTGGGTGATCGTCGAGCAGTACCGCGACCTGCTCAAAAACCAGCCGGTCATCACGGCTATTTTTCGTATGAACCGTGAGCGCGTAGTGGAGATTGAAGGGCTCCGGTAAACGCTGAATCTTGGCAGTCATGGCATCGAGGTCTTTCTCCTCGACGCGTCCGCTCTCGCGCCTGGTGCCGTCTCGCCTGAAATCCACAAGCTGAAGTGTTATGCAGGGAATTGCAAGCTCCACAAAGTCTGGATCAGGTGTCACGATCTGCACAGGAACCATCAAACTGGCAAGAAATATATTTGCTTCAAGCAGCGCTTTCAGACTGCCTTCCAGATCGGTGAAGATGTTTATTCCGAACGCGATTCCCCTTGCTGCCAGGTCTGCGACTCCTGCAATCTCAACCTCAAGATAGAAACCCACGCCGTCCGCTGCAATATCGCCGAGACCATCGATAGCTGCCTCGCCATGGAACACGCCCACGCCGCCAGCGGCCAAGTCTCCGATTCCGATAATATCTATCACTACGCACCCTTCAGCGTCTTCGCAATCGCATTAGAAAAAAGTTTCTTGGTGATGCCTTTGCCCTTGAAATCTAAATATGCAGGTTTCACAAATGGCCTGCCGGGTATAAATATCTCCGTGGTGGTTTTCTTCAGGTGCAGCCCGTTCGCGTGCAGAAACGCCCGCATCTTAGGTGTGACCTTTACCTTCGTCCCTTTCTCGCGTTCGTGTAGCGCGGCGATGTTAGTGCCGTCCGCCGCCATGCGGTGCACGCCCACGAAGACCGCGTCCGCCTCCACAAACCGGTATCCTACTGACCCCAGGAGATCGCCACCATCGATAAGTGGCTTGCTCGATCCCTTCATGGCAATCGTGACCGGGTGAAGAGGACTCATATCCTTGCCGGTCAAGATGCGGTTCTTGATAAAGCCTTCCAGCTCGAGGCCGGCACGGCGTAGCGCAACCGTGCAGTTCTTGCGCAGATTTTTACCGAAGCGATCCATCGTCCGCTTGAGTTTACTCCAGTCGCCATATTTTGTCACGCCACCAGCCACTACTTTTCCCTTACCCATATTTTCGTCAATAGGTACCTGTCTCCTACCTGCGCCGCCTTCTCCATGTGCACAACCGTATATTTCTGTCCGCTGACTGTAACGAGGCTGCCGAAATCGATAACAATGCTTTTTTCCTCGAGCTCATCTGTCCTGAATGTGATGCGGCCATCGACATCTATCTCCTCGCCGCCCGGAGTGGTCAACCTATCCTTCTCAATCTTCACCCGCGCCTTAAGCGAAACCGGATCTGCATATTCTTTCGTTGTAGCCGCCTCGCCATAGAGCGGGTCGACGGAGGTCTCTGCAAGAACCTCAATGTCGGTATCCTCGCCAAGCTCCCCGAACATCGGCGACGCTACGGTGTCCCACGCATCCAGAATTGTATCTCTTATTGTCAAACTACAATGACCTCCAGATCCTTGCGGTACTTGAGAAGCAGCCTGTCTGCCTCGAACAGTCCTGTTGTTCTGCTCCTGGACCTCGCAGTCAGAGCTCCGGTAGGATATTGGAATGAAACCGCGATGTCGCCCACCTTGACGGACTTCACGCCGGTCGCCCTATCTGTCGTGCCGCTTGTCGCTTTCGTGACATCCGATTCAGATGCTCTATTCTTGAGGATGTCGAGTGCAAGCAGGATACACGCTTCCTTGGTTTCTGCCGGCACCGACTCAAAACCGAAGTGGCCGATAACTTCTACGTTCTGCTCACCGACGCTGAATACGCCAGCGAGCCGCACGTAAAGGTCTTTTGTGTATCCGACCATCTTCACGTAGCCCTCGTCGCGGTAAACGCGATAGTCAGACTCGTTGAGCAGGATCGTGTCCACCTTGATACTCGTGATTGAAATGACAGGCCGATCGTCAAAGAATAAAATGCGGCGCCCTGTCCCGTCAAGATCGTATGTTACTGTGCGATCGAGAAAGTCGCGCCGGCAGTATGAATTGATGGCGATGGTCGCGCGGTCGAGTACTGACTGCACCGCGGCATCGTCTGCATCTTCTACAGATACGCCGCGGTCCCTTATGTCCTGAACGAGTGCGTAACTCATCGTTTCCACCCCCGCTGTTTCTGCGCAAAAAGCATCACGCTACTTTCCACAGGTCCAGACTCGTCCACGACCTCAAAACCATTCGAAGCGAGCAGCCGCCGAAGCGAGTCCTCGTGATAGAAAAACATGGCCCCCGAGTCGTGGCTTTTCGCATTGTCTAAGGCGCCGTCCTCAGAAAATTCCGCACGAGCCGACATCAGGCACAACACACCTTCGTCTGCCAGGACGCTATGCGCCTTCGTAAGACAACCAACCGGGCCAGGGACGGCCGCGAAATCCTCACAGAAAATAAGGTCAAATGGCTTGTCGTAATTCAGCAACTCAAAGAGGCCCTTGCGAATTGAGATGGGCAGCTTTTTCGCAGCTTGCATAGCACAATCCGACATGTCTGTTCCGAATGCACCCCACCCGTACTCCACAAATGGCCAGAGCGTCGTGCCAAGCCCACAATTGATTTCAAGTACACGCCGGTTGAACCCGCTGAGCATCGCGGGCTTGCATTGAGTAATCCTGAAAAATTCACGCATCAACGTTTCGGGTAGGCCATCTTTTCGCATGAGATTTTCTTTGCCGAGACGCTGCAAGCCAGCAGAAAGCAGCTGTTCACGTTTGGCAAATATCTCTGGTAGTGAAGGCCGCGGATTGCGAAAAGCAATTCCGCAGTCACCTCCGCATTTGCAGATTCTCGGCGTGCCCGGTAACTCGATTCCGCCCATGCCACAGAGGGGGCAGGAGATTACGCATCCCTTGCCCCCACGGGCCTTGGTCGTCCTCGGTTTTCGTTTTGGCCGCAACGCTAACACCTTTCAGTGATGCGAGTTATTTAGCTCGCGACTGCTCCAACCGAAATCTGCTCTGCGATGCAGACTGCATCCGGCTCTTCGAACGCGCAGTGGATTCGGCTCGTGAATGCGTACTGACGCATCCGCGCGAAGATGTTCTTGTCCTTTTCGAGCGTCATCTGCCTGTGGATGCCGACCAGCAGGTTTTGCTTCAGCGTCAGGAACACGAACGTGAGGTCCGTGTAGGGTGTTCCACCGATTGTTTCCTCCAGGTTGCTGGGGATAATCGGGACGCGGACGATCGGGATTCCGTTGTAGGACGCCGGAACATCCTCGAGCGCGAACCTGTCGCCAGCCGCTGTCGAGCGCTGGCTCAAAATGTCCTTGTAGCCCTGCTCAAACTTCGGAGAGCAGTAGAAGCGCAGGTCCGCGTAGTTCCTGAGATACTTCTGCGGCAACAGGCCGTAGAGCTTCGAGAGTACCGCAGCCGAGATTGCGCCCGCGGCATGCTCGTAGAGGTGTCCGAGTGTCTTGGCCACCTTGCGCCAGCCATCGAACAACTGAAGGAAGGTGTCCGTCGGGTGCGCGGTATCGCCCAGGATGTAGAGCTCCTCGTGGTCCATCGCGACCTGCGTGGCGAAAAGCTTGATAATCGAATTTTCGAGGTTCTCGCCTTCGATGTTGTCCTCGAAGACGTCGTAGGTGATCTCGAACGGCGTCATTATTTCAACGCAGTCGAGTGTCGTCTTCGAAACCGTCGGCTCTTTCCGTATCGCCGGGTCCGTGCCCTCGGCCGCGGGAACGGAGGCGCGTGCCCCGATTCCGATTTTGTTGATGTCGCGTTTCTTCGCCTTCATCGGAATGACGCGCGCATCTTTCGTCATGACCGACAGGTCCTGCAAATACGTGATGAACTTTTCAGATTGTTCTGGATTGAGGTCGCCCCCGCCAGAAATCAGGTCCGCCGTGTCAAATGCCTTCTGCATGAGTTCTTTCTGATCCACTTCGTCTCTCCCTTCCAAAACTAAACTTTCCTTATGCCCCAGGGCTTTACTGAATCAGCCCCTTGAACACATTCTTAACTTTTCCGGGGTCACCCTTCTCAATGTCCTCCTGGCCGTCGAGCGAGCCCTTTTCGCCTGGAGAATTCTCCAGCACCTCGAGCCGCTTGGCAATGTCGCCGACCGCCTCTACGATGCTCTTGTTGCCTTCCTCGCCCTCCTTTTCCTCCTGGCCGAAGCCAAGCGATTTCGACAGGGCGGTTATCGATTCAGCAACGACGCCAAGCTTCTTGGTGATAGCGTCATCCTCGGGTGCGGGAGGAGCTGCATCGCCTTTGCTTTTTTCCACCTCGCCAGGTATGTCCACTTCCGCGACGAACTTGGACAGTTCAGTGAGTAGTGTCTTCAGCTTGGTCAGCCGGGCGCCGGACACCTTTCTCCCTGCCTTCTCAATCTCGGACTTCGAGACATTGACGACATCCGCGGCTTCCTGGACCTTCCATCCGATTTCCTGGAGCTGGTTGATTTTCGCCTTGAGGTCCTTCGCGTCCATACTCTCAGCGCCCGCTGCGATTTCGCCAGCAATTTTTTGTATGGCAGTGATGCGTTCTGCGAGGAGCGCAGCGTGAGCTATCGCAGACTTCACGACGTCAGCGGCACTCATTTCGTCGATGATTTCCTCTTTCGCCGTCGCCGGCGTTGATGCCGGTGCAGGAGGTGCATTGGCCGCGCCCTCCGCGATCACCTTGATCTGCGACAGCAGCTTCTTTCGTTCCTCATCCTTTTCGTCCGCGAGCAGTTTGTCGGCCAGCCCGATAATTTGCCGCATCCTGGTACCCGCCACCAGCCTGGGGGGCGGATAGCCTTGCTGCTTGCAGAACTCGACCCATGCATCCCAGGAGTCGTCGCCTTCTTTCAGGCCCTTCTGTTTTGCGAATTCCGTCCACTCTTTCGTGAGCTGTACCGGAAAAGGAAAGCCTTTCTGCGCATCGCTGCCATCCAGCTTAGGCTCGCCTTCCGCCTCAACCAATTCCACAACTTCTTCTTCTGCCATCGATTTCTCCTCTTTCGAATCGGCCTGTACGTCCGTTTCTATCTCGCCACCGCCCTCCTCGTAATTTGAGAGCGCCTTCTCAATGTACCAGCGCAGCGCCTTCGCCTTTGGATTGGCGGGCACCGCGACAAGCGAGACCTCCACCAGGCGCATCTTCAGGATTTCGCGCGCAAATGTCTTGAGCGTCGGCAGCCATTTCTTTCTGGCCTCGAGTATCTTCCCGCGTATGCTGAATTTGTTGAGCACACCTTCCTTGATTTTCTGCCAGATGTCGGGTGCCGTCTTCGACACCAGGATTTTCAGCAGGAGCGCACCTTCGCACGCTTTGGATGTGAGCACCTTGCCCATCGACTCGTTCGGATTGTGGTTAATAAGCACGGTCGAGTTTTCGAGCAAGTCACTGGCGGATGCCTGGATTGCATCATCTGAGACGATATCGTCCTGGAGGTCGAAGTCGGTGGTTGCTGCAATCCCTTCGACAATCCACTTGCCTTCTTCCTCGTATGCTTTGCCAACGTCAAGAAGACAGTCAAACGGAATTCGCATGGTTCCTCACCTCAAGTTTTTCTGTTTCCAGTGCCGTCTGGACAATTTTCACAACTGTCGTTAAAAACTCTACACTTAGAATTCTATGTTTGTCAATGAAAATCGTGATTTTTTCTAAATCTTTTTTCTCGGCAGAGGAGAGGCATCGAGCCGGAAGGAATAGTTTGAAACCAGAATTTCGGTTGCCTTTACGGTGTTTCGCCGCCCGCCGCGACCAGTGCATCGCGCATCATCCGCCGTTCGGATTCGCGGCCCATCTGCCAGTAGCGAAACTTCTGCATCTTTTCGCGGATGGCTTTTGGCAAGGCAGAGAAGTTTTCAGGCGGAACCCACGCCTCCTCTACCGCGCGCTTCGAGAGGACGTAAGGCGTCTGGTCGATGGACTTGATCAGCATCCACGCGGCCTCCTCGCGGAACTTCGTTTCGGCTGCCGGGAGCACAAGCTGTTTCGTCGCGTGCAGGAACGCCCAGTATGCCTCGTCCCAGTCTTCGCGTGCGATATCCGGGTCGTGGCGCAGGTATTCTTTTATGAGTGCGGGTTCGAGCGCCTTCTCCGCGCCCTGAACATCAGCGACGCGCAGTTGGCGGAATAGGATGCGGTAGCGGAATCCGCCCCTGGTCCGGCTCGACATCGGGAAGTACTCGTGGAACCACTGCTTCTGTGCACCGTATTCGCATGTGCCTCTGTCGACTATCTTGAAAACGGCAGGAAGCTCTCTTGTGGCACCTGGGCTGCCAGGCTTGATAACGCCCTCGACATCAAGCCATGCGTGGGGTTCGACAGCTTTGCGTTCGCTTATCACCTGCACATCCACCAACGCGGTCGCGCCCACCTTACGACGCTGCGCGAACTTGCCCGTGTTCCAATCAATCTTCGAGTATGCGAGTGGCATGAGCGCCTTCGCCTTTGCGAGCGTGAGCACCGGCTCCTTGATGACGCCTGGGATTTGCGTGTTCAGCGTCCAGCCAACAAGCGCCTCTTTCCGGAGGCTCTCGATGCGGAAGTCCGCGTGCATGGACCTGCCACGGAAGTGCTCCTGGACCACGTAGCGATGCGTCGCGTCTTCGGATGGTAAGCGCATGTACGGGTCGGAATGTTCCTCGATGTCCAGTTCCTTTGCGAGCCATCCTTCGCCCTTTTTCCCGTTCGCCTTCTTCGCCGCCTTGATGTCGTAGTTTGAAATGACATATCCCGTCGTCTCATGTGACCAGTTTACAGACGAGGGTTTGTGAATCAAATATACTTGGAAGCCCTTGAACTTCTTGCGGATGTCCTTGCCGTTGTAGGAGAGCATGAATTTGCCCTTGAGCTTCTTGAGCTCCTTGACAAACTCGGCTGTATCGATTTCCCCGATGTCCAACCCCTTGTTTTCCGAACCTTCGTATGGCGGGTCGAGATAGAAGAATGTATCGGGGGAATCATATTTGCGAAGCACTATCTTGTAGTCGGTATTCAGAACCGCAACGCCCTTGAGGCGAGCACGAAATTTCGGCAATGACGTATATTTCGTTATCAAACTGCCATCGCGGTTGGCCTCGACCTCGACAGGGGAAACGCGAGTATCATTCTGATATTTCCCGCCGTATGAATACTTTGTGCGATACATCAGCGCGTGAAATCTATCGAGTGGCGTGGCTGGTTTTGTGGTTGCCAGTTGGTGAAAGTATTCTGCAGTGAGTTTTAACTTCCGCTTCAGCAATTTCTGTATTTGCTCATCCGTAACGTCTCGTGCAAAGCGGTGCAGGAATACATAATCCGGATTCATGTCGTTGAGTACTTCCTTGTCGCTGGGCCGCTTGCCGTAGAACATAGTCGCACCGCCGGCGAAGGCTTCCACGTAAGTCTTGTGCTCAGGAAACATCCCAATCAGACGTCGCGCGACCATTCGCTTTCCGCCGGTAACTGGAAACAGCTTGTTCATCTTTTCGCTCCCACCTTTGCAAGAAGTTGTTCTGCCGCATCTTCGAGGGTTCGTGCATCCACGCGGATTGGTTCGCTGAGCGAGCGTGTCACGCCATTAGCGCGCTCGATGAGGTACTCGAAGACCTCCTCCGGGGTGAACCCGCGGTCCGCATACTCTGCAAGATTGATTGTTATCTCTGCCTCGAACGCCTGGTGTTGTGGCAGTGCGCGGAAGATTATCTTCGTCTTGCTCTTGATGAGCACGCCAACGGTAACAAGTATTCCCTCGCGTGGTGCGAGTTCCGCCCAGTACGAGCCGTGCACTTGGAGTGGAGCCTTCATGATATCTGCATCCACAATCTCCGATGCTTTAGCCAACTCTGGCTCAGTGACCGCGCGGCGAAGTTCGCTCCTGACTAAACTCGCATCACGTTCCTCTTGCCATCGCACAAGCGCTTCCCGTTGCTCGTCCAGCCAAACAGGTGATATCCGGATGCGCAGTTCCTGCTCGCCGGTCCTGCCGTAAATGAATGTCTCGTCGCCGTCACTCTCGATTCGCGTCACATCGATGCCGTGTGCGCAGGAGTCGAAACTCCAGAAGAAAGCGAAGTTGCCGCCCTCGGCCATCGCATCAGTGCATGGATGGTCTCTCAATTCCATGTCGATCCTGCCGTGGTCGGTTAGGAACTGGACTGCAATCAGCCTGCCTTGCGAGATTGTGTCCACTGCTTCTTCTATTTTCGTCATTTAAAATCGGCAAGGAAACTCTCGGTTTTAACCGTAGAGAGGAATTGCCGCCTCCAAATTTTTCCTTTTTCCCCAGATTTATCCTTGGTAAATCAGCCTATCGTAGCGCTAACTTCCGTTAGCAGTTACAAGCCCCCGGCTTTAGCCGTGGGGTAATTTACTTGCTTACCTTTACCAGGTCCTCAATCTTCCTGCCATGTATCTCTGTAATCCCACGGTTACTGAATGACTTCAGCACCCTGCGCTTCTGCGCCTGGCTCTTCACATTCACCTGCTCGAGGTATTGGAGCAGCGAGAGGTTGTTGCGGACGATGGTTTCATTCGTTGTGTTTTTGGCGCATTTCTTCCACTGTGCTATGGTACGTTTTCGCTCCTTGCCGACTGTCGAAGGTTTGACGCGGCCGTACATGTCCGAGCTGTATGAGATAGAATCCGGGTCCAGCAGCAGGCGCTTGTCGAAGACGAGCGAATATTTCTTGCGTTTCTTCGCGTCGGCGATCCTGGTAAATACATATCCGGCACCGCCCGATTCCTGGTCCCTCACGGGACTCATCCCGCGTATGGGGATGCCTACCCGGAACTTCTCCTCCGTCGCCATAAGAGAACCACCAGAATCCAGTATATTTTCTATCGACTTGTCGACATCCCCGTAAGTCGAGTGGCCGAGTATATAGTCCTTCATCTGCTTCGCGAACTTGTCCTCGGGGATGTCGAACCGCTTCCAGCGCGCCCATCCACTGTCGAGATCGAAACGTGGCACTGGATTGTAGTCCTTGAGTTTCTTCAGGTCATCGACGCCGAGCTTCTTCTCCCAAAACTTCCTAAATTCAGATGCCTTCCGCTTGATAGTCATTCCTGGCGTGATGGGAACGTCATCGAGAACGCCGGCCGCATAGGATACCTTCGAGAGGTAGAGATACTCGATATCCTCTGCTGTGGCGAGTGTGGAGTTCATGCCGAGGTCCTTCATTTTATCGAGCGCATTATTGAGTTGCTTTGGCGTGGCATTCTTCAGCTCCAACCGAAATCTGCCCTGCTTGGAATAATCGTTCTTGTCCCCGTGCTGTATGTAGTGCAGCTTCACGCCCCCGCCCAGGTCGACATCGTAGGCAGTGCCCTTAAAGTTTTTCTTGCCTTTCTTGAATGTTACCTTGCCATCCTTCGCCTGCTTGGAGTAGTCCCAACCATGGCCTTCTTCTACTGTAAATTTGGTCCCGCGTCCGGGCACTATGCCCTTTGCTGACGGCACATATTCTTTTATGTGCTTCCCGACTTGCGCCTTGCTCCACACCACCTCTTCTTCTGCAAGGATATGCAGAGGATCAAATTTCCCGCTTTTTTTTGCCAGTGAGTTCACTTGCTTCAAGTAGTATTTTGCGGCCGCGCTCTTGTCTTTCGCCAACTGCTTTTGCAAGCTCTTCCAGAGTTTCGTAGTATGGTCTGGCACTATCCCGTCACCACCTGGACCGAGATGGTGGTTGAATGACTTTCCAAGTTTCAGCACGTCGTCCCAGTACGGCTCTTTGGCAACTATGCCGGCGTCCATAGTTAACCGTTGCAGCAGCTTCGACTGCGCCTGGGCGCGCAGCTTGCCCTCGACAAACATGCCGTCACCCTCCACGTAGTAAGCCAGGAGGTTCATGTTCTCGAAGTCCTCGCCCGCGACAAGGACGCTCTGGCCCATGGTGCCGGACGCCTTCATCTTCTTCACAAAGGCGGCGTCAATGGGTCTCAGTGCTTTTACTTCCTTGACTACGCCGAGGACCTTATTGCGTTCCTTCTCGAGCCCGGCGTAGAACTTCTTGAAGTCGCCTCTCAGGTTGTGCTTGCGCTCAAGCGCCTTGCGCAGGAACGCATCTCTCGTACCGTAGGCGAGCCGCCCTTGCTTCGCCGCCCGCTGGGCGTAAGGCGTGAGGATTGACACGAACTCATCGTCATCCAGCTTGCCCACCGCATTGAGCAACTTCTTGATGCCAGGCGAGTCCAGCCCAGCGAGCTTGACGTCTCCCCCCTTGGCATACGCGTCGAAGGCCTTGTTGTAAAAGCTATTTTTCGGGTTCGGATTGTACTTGTAAGAGAGCCTGTCCTTGCCGAAGAACTTGAACAACTGCCCCTTGTCAATACCGACGACGCGGCCATCAACGGTGCGAACGAGGTTGCCTGCATGCCCGTCATGGTTGGAGATCAGCCAGTCGAAAATATGCTCGCGTTGAATTATAGCGAGTTCTTGCTTGGTGAGCGCGCTGGCAGCCACTCCCCGGAAGTTGCCAGCGACGTCATACATCCTCTGGAGCGAGCCATGTTTGCCACCGATGGTCGTCACGTAAAAGTCAGGAGTTTCTATGCCGAGCTTCTTTGCAAGCTCCGCCGCCGCATGGTCGCCCCACGCCCTGAACTCGTCTCCAGTACCAACGGGCTTGAACAGCCACTTCTGGCCCGCCTTGTCCTGATACACCGCCTTCGTATGCATGCCGTCAAGCTGCATGGGCGTTTCTTTGAGCTCGGACACGTCAAACGGTGGCCTGCCTGTCTCGACCTCCTGGTACTGAACCGTAGTCACGATGTACGTGGTTCTACAATTCGGGTGGTAAGGAGGAAGAGAAAGCCCATTGCCCTGCAGCCACTTGTCGCTCTTGCCCGACAGGTATAATGGCTTGCCCTTGGGCGCGATATAGAAATCCTTGCGCTTGGCATCCCACTTCGGAAATGGGGCGAGCTGCTCTATCTCTGCCGGCGCGGAGTCGAGTGCCTTTTGTATGGTGTTCATGGCCAGCGCAACTTTGAAAACCTTGCCGTCCATCTCCCGGCAGATATCGGATGTGCGCTCATCCATCACTGCCTGAATCTGGTACTCCTCGAAACCAGCTTCCTGGAGCGAATACATCGAGCCCCAGTTGCGCGAACGGCTCGTCGTCGTTGCGGCCACGCGGTCGTACAGATACTGCTTGCCCCCGACGCCCTTCTCGCCCAGCATGTATTTCTGTAGTTGCACGCCGATGTCTTTTCTGCCCAGGCCCTCCTTAACGCCGCCCGTGATGATGTCCTTGAACTGCGGACTAAGTTTCTCGGGAAAGACTTTACCAACCCAAAACCGGTCATGCTTGACAAGCCAGTCCACCGCGTTCTGATGCGGCAGATCGAATTTCGTTTGTATCTTTTCCGGCACATATCTAACTGCCTGGCCGACGCGGAATGCATTCTTGAGATACTTGCGCATCTCAGGTTCGAGCTTTGCCACCATCTTCTCGCCGAACACGCTGTCTGCATACTGCATGACTTCTGCGATTTCAGCGGTGATGTCAATCTTGGCGAATTCTGCGACTTGGCTTTTCAGGACACGACCCAGGGCCTCGCTGTAAAGAGCTTCGAATTGCGCGATCTCATCGGTGGGGCCGGCCTTCGAGAATAAGAGGATATCAGAGAGAATGCCAGTTAAGAGGCGGTCAGCCTTTTGGAGTTCTGTGGTCGGCACGTCTGCAAAAACAGCCCGGCGCCGTTTAGTCGTAGCTGGAGCCATCGCCATCGCCAAGTTCTCCCCGCTGTGCCAACTCGCCACGAAGTGATTTACGAAGGGATAACAGTGAATCCACCAGGTCCTTGCCTGCATTTTGCGGCATCATCTGCGGCTGCACCCCGCCCGAGGCAAGCGTATCTAACGTCAGCGGACCCATCGAAGTCATGATGAATGGCACATCCGCTCCTGGATGTTTGAACGGTTTTTGAAGCATCATCTTGCGGCCATTGTTTATGGTCAGGACGCCCACGCGCACGAGATTGCCGACTATCTCCGCCACCTTCGCCTCGTCCGTAACGTCTATCTCCTTGAAGCGGAGTTCCCAATCGCGGATGCCGAAGCCCTGCTTGATCAGGAAGTTGTTGATGCGGTACTCGAGGCGGCTCTGTTTGGGCTCAATGACGTGGTACTTGTATATCTCCTGCTGTGTCGCGCCCTCGCCGGCGCCGCCCAACCCGCCCTTTTCTGCGATTCCCATGATGCGGCCCGGCACGCCATGCGCGACCCGTATCTCCTCCGCGTTGTCGTTGCGGAACATCCGGAACGATGCGTCCCTGACTGCTACGGCCAGCGGTTTGACCTCGACTTCGACTTTCTGGTCTTCCTCTTGTATTATCTCAAGTATCAGCGTCTTGTGCGCCTCTCCCTTGATGTGAGTCTTAAAATATTCCTCGATGAGCTTCTTTGTGCCTTTTGCCAGTTCGCCACCCTTCACAATAATCACATACTGCGGAATGGCGTTGTTCTCGAAAAACGAGATATTGTAATCGCCGATTTTCTTGTTGCCGATGAGCGCCCTGGTAGCAGGCAAGAAATCAGGCAGGCCATAGTAAGAGCTGCGCGGGTGATAGTTCTTCAGGTGGATGACTTCTGTGAGTAGCTTCAAGCGTTTCTTGTCGCGTGGGTCGTAAGAACTCTTATGCCTCGGATTGCTACCGAAGTTGCGGAAATATGCCAGCTTTCGGCCGCTCTTGCCCTCTCGCTCTTGGACGAATCCAGCCTTGCCTTCGAGCACGCGCATGGTGACTGCCGGGATGTGGTATATTTCTTTTGGCGCCGTTCCAAGTTTATTGGGGACGACCTCCAAGTATCCGTTGCCGAGCCCCTCGAAGTCGGTGAGCATGTTCTCGAGTATCTCGCCCCAGGTCTGTTCCGGATTGGGGTAGTCAAAGAATTCCTTCAGCCGGCGCTTGTTCTCCTCGTTGGGCTTCTCCACTCCCTCTGGCACAACGAACTCGTAGCCCAGGCCAGCGGTTGAGATGGCCTTCGCCTTGACCGCCCTGTAATGCCACGTGCTGATCTCGAGGAAGAGGGCAAGCGTCTTGAGCGGATACGGTGGTTTCTCCGCGCCTGTTTGGCTGTAATCCCAGGAGTCTTCCGGGAGCTGTGCGGAACCGCCAGTACCGTCGTCGTCACCTCCAAGGATTGTCGCCTTGCATATTTCCGGATGTTTCTTCGCCATCTCTTTCACCTCTGCGAACAGAGTTTGAATACGGCCATCTCTCAAACTTTATACCTACGAAACACCAGAAGTCAAGGAGTTTTTCTTTGTGTGCATGAAATTTAGTGTGATTTATTGCCGAGTTCATCCCAAAACAATTTGGCAAGTTCCTGCCCGGCCCGCTCCCACTCCTGCAATTTCCCGCAACTTTGCGAAGTCGCTACGTGGCTCGATAGAGCTGTTTTCGAGATTCCGAAATGCTTTACAACCATCTCGACAAAGCTCTGGCGCGCCACCCTGAGTGCACAATACATACCCTCCGCCTCCGCCCGCTCGTCGGAAATAGAGATCTTCAGCGCTCTCATCCCCGCAAAGCACGACGCGCAAAGAAACTGGATATTTTCTGGTTCCATGTTGAATTTATTCCCGTCGCGCCGATATCGGAATTTCGCAGGCTGCCCGCACAGTTCGCATTTCTTGTCAGCGATTCCATATTTGCGGATTGCGCGCACGTAGGCACTATTGTCTTTTATTCGTTTATGTGTTTTGTCTTCCGGCATCGCTTGGGCCCCTTTGTTTGATTTCGTCTATTGCTCGCTCAATCTCTGTCTCAAGATTCGCCAGCTTCTCGCGGTCAGGCACGCGCCCACAATAAGGGCAGTTTGGTTTGTCTATCAGCTTGCCAAGCCAGCTGAACCCCTTGCCACATTCGGGACATGTCGCGCAATTGATGGCGCTCATTTTTCTGCCTTCCTTTCTGGACACATGAACTCAATCTTCCCGCCATCTGGCGGATATTCCACATCGAAGAGCATCTGCCTGCCTCGGACGGGGAACGGCTTTATCTCGCGGATGTTCTTGAGCATCCAGGCATACCGGCCCGGCTCGAAGTCACAGAGCGCGTCCTGCACATCCCGTGGTGTCATTGGCCGGCAGTCCGCCAGGTCCACGACGGCGACAGCAACGCCGAATCTGTACCGCGAGCGCTCGGAGAATTGCTTGTCCCAATGTTTACCGGCGCAGATCAGTAGCGGACCGCGGTACTTGGTGCGCCAGGTCCTGGTTTCGATTAGCTTCTTCCCCTCGGCAATGAATGTGGCCCAGGGCTGCCAAATTGTGATGGCTTTCACGTTTTTCACCTTCCTCAACAGATTACAATTTGCAGAACACCACGCGTGTTTCATGCTCACCAGTTCCTCTAACTCTCGGGGATTTCGCTTCGCCCCATGACGGTCACTTGCCCAGGTTGCACGCCCATGCGGGACAGCAGTATGCCGAGTTCGCTTTCCCGCACCAGGCCATTCGCGCCGCTAATGCATTCTTGATCAGTCACGAGCAGTTTATCCACCACGAATTGTGTAAGTGCGGCCAGCGCCGTGCGGAGCCGCTGTACCTCGTTTTCTAACTTCACGGGCGGAACGGAAAGCTCCTCCTGAATAAGAACGTCGAGCATCACTTCCCTGCCTCTGCCCTTTTCCGGCACGACCATCATTTCCAAATCATTCATTGCCTACGTCCCTTTCTGTCATTCTGTTTTTGTATTCGTTTCGATAGTTTTTCTTGGAGTATGGCTATCAATATTCCGATGCCAGCGCATAGCATGAAAAATGCTACCAAAATAAACTTAGCAATCAGGATGTCCATTGTGCATAGTTTATCAATAACCAACTTCCCGACAATTTCCCCCATCGTCAAGATGCCTACGAGTATTGCCCAAACACACACAAAACCCAATGCTGTCAATGCTATCTTATTGAGCCGTTTCATGCCTACCTACCTTTCTCCTTCCAGGATTGCCTCGTGTGCCCGCGCTGTCGCGCCACGCTCAGCCACGCTTCCGATGTAGAATGCTTTCCGGCGCAGTATGCCATCTACGGTCGATGCGCGCCACGGGCCGCCCTTCTTGCTCTTCACGCCATTGCGCGTAAGTGCTCGCGCGATGCCGACGAGCGACATGCCATCGGCCCGCAACCAGAAAATGCGCCTGATAATCGCCGCCTCCTTCGGCTCCACTGAAAGCTCGCCGTTCTCTCCGCCGTTGCGATATCCATATGCGACCTGCCCGCCGACGTATCCGCCCTGCGCCTTCTTCGCCTGCTGGCCCTTGCTGAGGCGGTCGCGAATCAGCTTGCCCTCGAACTGACTTATGCTTGCCATGATGTTTCTGAATAGCTCGCCGGTTGGCGTCGATGTGTCGATGCACTCCCGGACGAAGATGACGTCGACTCCGCAGGCTCGCAGCGCCGTCTCAATGTCAATCACATCCTTGACCGAGCGGCCCACGCGGTCTATCGAGGGGAAGACCACCACATCGAATTTGCCGCATTTTGCATCCGCGAGCATGCGGTCGAGCGCGGGCCGGTCGCGCTTGTATCCCGAGACGCCTTTCTCGCTGTATACGTCCAGCAGCTGCCAGCGCTTGTATTCTGCGTGCCGGCGGACGTCCTCTTCCTGCGCCGGCAGCCCGAACCCATTTCTCGCCGAGCGCTCCTGGCTTACCCTGATATATCCTACAGCCCTCACTCCATCACCTCCTAAGCAATCGTCCCACCGTTGTTCCGCGCCAGCTCACCCAACGCCACGGCCAGGAGGCGGATAAACTCTCCCTTGATTGCAGGGAACCCTTCGCCCATGGCCCGACCGCCGAGGTCTTCCTGTACAACCCAATGCGGATTCAGCCCGATGCGCACCGCCGTCTCCTCGTTCTTGTCCATCAGCGCCCAGCACCTCTCCGCTCGCTGGACCATCGCCGCCTCGTCTATCTTGTCCGCCAAGTCTTCACCTCCTCACATTCTCAAGAAAACGCTACCATCCGCCTGCGGCTCGATTGTCAGGTGATTTGGCTGCCTACCACGCTCGCCGAGGTTGCCGTGGCAGGTGCATCCTTTCGCCCCGCACAGCGCCACGCGCATCCGGCCCGCCTGGCCATAGCTTAGCCGGAACCCATCCCGCCCGATTTCGGCCATGGCCATCGCCGCCGTGCCGTGGAAGTCATTCTCAAACCTCACCTGCATATACGAGATGATGCGTACATTCTTGCCACACTCAGGACAGACTTTCGGCTTCCCAAATATATCGTCCCGCGCTGTCAATTCCGCGTGCTTCCAGGCCTTGCCGCAGGCCATGCACCGGAAAACTTTTCTTGATGCCATACTAATTCTCCTTTCGTTCCTCTTCCAGCAGCCACTCGTGATTCGGGTCCGGGTAGAAACACAGCCCCGGAGATGATGGGTTTAGGTTGCTACCATCCGGTGATAGCTCACAATTATATATTTGCACGAGCCAGCCACCCGGCACTTTAAGCCGGAAGGTATGGCCTTCAACCCGCTCCCACTCGCGCGAGAACTTTGCCGGCGCCGACTTCTGTGTCCACCGCGAGCGGAGCTGCTCCGTATCCGCCTGGCATGGAACGCACTCGCCCGATGGCTTGAATGGCGGCGCGCCCATCCCGCCGTGATGCACGCAGTTGAGGCACCGCTTGTTGCCGTCCCTCACATCCTGCTTAAGTCTCGACACGATGATGCCCAAACTCTTCTCGCCCAACCACTGCAAGCGCAATAGTTGCAGCGGCGTCTTCTCGCGCAGCTCGCCAATAGTATTAATCCCGTTCCGCAACAGCGCATTTTCCGCACGTACAGATAAGTCAAGTTCGCTTATCGGCCGGTTGTCGTTCGTCTTTACGTCCATCGTCTCCTACTCCTCCGTCATGTCTGCAACATAATCGAGCAATATGGATACGTCGATGCGCCTGCCCTGGTCGGGGTCATTGCCGCCGAGGAGACGCACGTACTCGTCGTCGTCTCTCTCCGCGCCGGGGAAGTACACCTCATTCAAGCCGGCGAACTCCTTCGCCACCGCCCTCAATCTCTCAACCAGTATTGCTCTTGGCATCAGCTACTCCTTCCTGCCCCGAGGGGCCCCATCCCTAATTCAAACCCACAACCGGCGCCGCGCACTCCTTCGCCGCGTCTATACCAGCCAGGCGAACCGTCGCCAGAAACGTCACGCGTGCTACCTCGTCCATGCCCGCGCTGTAGGCCTCCCGTGCATCCCTGCACGCCTCATCCATCCGCGCCTTCAAATTCGACAGCAGGCACTCGCGGAACGCCATATCCGATACCGGCAGGCAACAGTGCTTCGCAAAGTATTCCCGCGCCGCATCCACCGCATGCTCCACTATCTTCGCGCTAAACTCGTGCTCTCGCGTAAGTTCTGCCAACTCACACCTCCCACATCCAGAGAATCCCAAAGACCGCGGCCCAGACGGCCACCATCCACGCCACGCATAAGACTTTGAGTATCTTCCGTCCCATCCTACTCCTCCCCGACGGTTGCTGTTTGGCTAAGGCGGTGGCATCGGCAAAACTGTCTGCATCAACCTGCGCAGCCTCGCAGGCCCATAACGCCTCCCTGGCTGTGAACACCACCCCGCCCCCGACGATCTCTGCGGCTTCGAGTGCAACCTGCGCGGCTTTCGTGGCTCTGCGCGCTGCCTGTGCCGCTGCCTCTGCTGCTACTGCCACATCTTTAATTGCCTTCAGCTTCTGGCGCATCTCTATGCCTCCTTTCTCTGCGCAACAGAATCATAAATCTTGTACCAATCTTTTGCATCCATACCAGGCTTTATGCGGGTGTACTGAACCCACCTTGACCATGATTCCTGTCTTCCAACTCCTCGTGATTTCAATTTTGCAGCAAAATCAGCAGGCCCAAGAAAGTCTGAAGCGTTCTGGTCGAACTGCGCGAGGAGGTGGGAATTGTCGCCATCCAGTTCTGCTTTTGCCAGCTCCTCTGTTATTTTGCCGTGATGTAGCTTGTCAATGGTTCCAAAAAATCCCTTTAATTCAAGCGCCTTTATAAGTTTGCTTTTCTCCATATCGCACCTCCATTAATAAGACTATGACTACCAGCCCCATTTCCGCGCTATCTCCTTAGCATCCCGCAACTCGCCCGCCGTTAGCTTTACGCCCTCGACGCGGGTGTAATCGCTATCTGATACATACTCGCGCCCTGACATCCTGCCCTCGACGGTCCACCCGTTGCCCTTGTTGATAGCAGAGATCTGTTTTAGTGTCAAGCTACCATCCGCGATAATACCCGCGACCGCCATCGTACGTGTCAATGTGCCCATCTTACTCATAACTACATCGCCCTTCTTCATCTCACCGCCCCTTCCTGTGCGTTAGACGCCGTAATCTACAGTAACCTCGCCCCCAGGCTGTGGGGTAATAATCGGGTGGCCGGGCTGCGGTCCGCGCTCCGACAGGTTCCCACCGCAGGCGCAACCCACTATCCCACAGAGCTTCTTCCGCAACCGCTTAACCTGCCTATAATCAAGCAGATATTCACCGTCGCGGTTAGTGTACCGCGCCTGCGCCCACGAGCTTGTGCCGTGGAAATCGTTTCGAAATGTCAACACCTTTCGCGGTCCCTTGCCTGGTACTATGTCCATAACTCGCCTCCCCTGTGTTTAGTCAAGCCCGCGAGCAACATAACTCTCGCGGTATTCTTCCTCTTTCCGTGCCTTTTCTGCGGCCTCCCATGTCTTGTTCTCCGCCGCCAGCTCCTCCGCGGCCTCGGGATATGCCTCTTCCCAATCGGCGAGGACTTTTTTGGCGTACGCAAGTGTCATAAAATACTGACCGGGGTCATCGTCAATTGCTTCTGCTCGGGCAAATGCCCTGTTCACAAGGCCTCTTGCTTTTGCCGCCTCTTTTGTCCATTCCATCCCTTTTCCCCTTTCCTTGTTTTCGTTTCCGTCTTTCATTTCGTCCTCCCTTTCTGCCTTAAGTATAACCTCACCGTGAAACGATGTCAAGTACAAAAATAAAATAATTAGGAAATAAGTCATCCGCTCCTCTCGCACCCCAACCTCAGAAAATCATAACCACCTCCAAACCAAACCAAACACCCAAACCAAAAACCAACCACGCCATATTTAGAGGGCAGCCATGCCTTCGTCAACAGGGACTTTCTAACGGGGCAGGGGGGAAGGGGTCGTTTTCCCCTGGGCATCCCCCCAAGGAAGTCGCCAGCCTGGCCAGTGCCACGCCAGCAGCATGCCATCCGCGCCACGCCAGCGCGCCGTACCTAAGAACCGCCAGACTTACGACGATTCGGCCCACAGGGGCATACGTGAACCCGAAGACACGGCGTATTGCGCCGGCCCACAGCGCGGCGCGGGCCTGGTGTGACATGGTGACAACCCTGGAGACCCGATAGACTCTCTGCCTCGAAGCTCTGCGCTCCCCATGACCCTTAGCCTTTGTGTGGGTGTGTTGGAGGGGTTTTCATGGAAAGTTTACGTATGCGTGTGAGGGGAGATGTCGTGAGAGTGGCGGTAGTGGCGGGCTGTGGGGCGTATGGGAGAGGGTGAGGAGAGCATGAGAATGACGAGAGGGTCTGACAATGTTCTGAGAGGGGTGTGAGCGAACTGTGAGAGAACTGTGAGAACTGTGAGAACTGTGAGAGTAGGTGCATGGAGTGTGTGAGGGGGTGAGAGAATGTGACTGCAGGGGTTCTTATGCACTCGTGCCTCGCGCGTGCGTATGCGGGTGTGCGTGCGCGGTAAGAGTCTCTTAGTATACTATACAGTATGTTAAGTCTCTTACTATAGACGTTGAGGAGAGGAGAGGTGTTGTGTGTGCGGGTGATTATCTACGTTTTCGATGGTCCTTGCCGGTGAAGGTAACGATGGTTCCGCCGGCGAGTCGGGAGGCGATGCGGGAACCCCAGGTGGCCTCGATGGCGGGGAGTGCGAGATTGGAGGAGAATGCGGTGGGTCGTTGCCACTCTTCGCGGGAGGATATCAGGAGACCGAAGGTGGCGAGGGCGTAGTCTGTGATTTTCTCGGTGCCGAGGTCGTCGAAGAGGAGGTACCCGGGGAAGGTGGCGAGGTTGTGGATGTGGGACTGCAGGTCGCGCATGGATTCGCGTGCCAGTGCCTGGAGCTCGAGGATGGCGTCGGTGATGCGGAGTAGGCGCGAGGTGTGAATGTGGAGGTAGGCTGCGCGCCGAATCGCGTAAAGCTGGCGTGTCTTTCCCGTTCCTGTGATTCCTGACAGTAGGAGGATGCCGGGACGTGGCGCATCGAACCAGTCCTTGATAGCCTTGGCGGCGGGCGGCCGAGCGTCCTCGAAGACGGCGCCGTGGTATTGCGGTGGGATGTAAAGGCTCGATGCCTGGAAGTCGTGGGTGTTGAGTAGTGCGAGTCGGCCGGCTTTGAGTATGTCCGCGGTGACGACCTTGGCGTGCGCCTGGCAGGACGTGTTCGGGCAGGCGGCACGGAGGATGCCATCCTGGTCCGTCCAGGAGATAACGCCATCTTCATGCCACACGGGGACCTGTGTCGGCTCCCCGGCGGAGGTATAGCGGTCCAGGAGGTGATACTCGAGCGGAGTTCCGCAGAGGTTACACGGAGTGATATTGGGCTTCGGCTCCGGCTTATCCTTCGGCGTCTGGTTTTCTGTCGGCATAGTTATTACCATTCCCTTCGACGTAAAGATTTGACGGACGATTGGATTGCTGCCCTGTACTGTTTGCCTTCGGTTTTTCCCACACGAGCCACTTTTCTATCCGCTTGTCAGAATCGACTATCTGCTGGAGCCCGTGTTGGCCATTGTCGCGATGCCACTCCGAAGCCGCAATGTTGTCGATACAGAGCTTCAGGTCGTCAACGGAGTATTTTTTTAAGCGTGTTTTTATCTTCGGCTCCCAAGTGCTGAATACCCGATACTGTTTGAGTTCCTTCGAGAGATAATAATCAAACACAAGGCGCGCCTTTTGGCGTGCCGCTTCATTCTCTTTTCTCTTCTTCTCTTTCTCTATCTCTTTTCTCTTCTTCTCTTTCTCTATCTCTTTCTCTATCTCTTTCTCTATCTCTTTCTCTATCTCTTTCTTATTGCGTAAATCAGGGTTATCTGGCATATCCGAGGATATTTCAGGATAAGTAGAAATTACGGCCACATCAGACTCCGCAGAAGAGGAATAACAGAGTAGTCTTTTGGTTTCAGAAAGCCTCCGTATCGCTTTTAATAATTCGGCAGCGCCTGTATTCAAAAACAACGCAAGTGCTGTTATTGATAATGGTTGGTTATCGCCAGCCACTATCCAACCCTTGCGCCTACCGGCCCCGGAGAACCGTATTATTTCCCACCACACGCCTCTGACGTACATCGTTTCAAATTGGATGGTTTCTGTGGGATTTTTAACGGCGATTTTAATAAACCACCGAGAATTTTCCTTGTCTAATTCTTTCTGATATATTTCCCACTTGGCGATTTGCCCGCGCCATAAAGTGTCAAGCTCGATTTCCTCTGGCTTTAGAATAGGTGTTTTTGCCATTTCTAACCTTCTCCTTTCTGGCGTGCCCTCATTCCCTCCTTGGACTTTTTGATGCCTACTTCCATAAGTTCTACCGACCGGGCAAAGAACTTGCTGCGCAAATCACAATAATAAACTGGGCCGGGCACGGGGCGCATGGGACATTCGTGGCAACCCTGAAGAAACCCGTTAACGTGTGCGCATATTTGAATTTCACTCCAAGCATCGTACATTCTTTCCCACGCAACAGCTCTTTGGTCTTCCACCGATTGTACCTCTCCGTCATTCTCCGGTTCCATGTCTCAATCTCCTAAAAAATCAGGCCGGGCCAGGTGGAAACAGCGAGAGGAAGCCCTCGAAGTGTCTGGCCCTAAGCCTGATTTTGTTTGCATAAAAAGAAGCCTCCACGCACTGTTTCCGCCGCCATCATAAGCCATCCTGGGGGCAAGTCAAGCAGAATCTTCGATAATTTCCCTCACTCTTATTTGCCGAAATTATCTCGAAACATGGAGGGCAGGGCGTTAAGCGGTGTCGGGTCGAGACCGTACTGCACAACCAGTCGAGCGATGTCCTCCTTTGCATTGAAAACTTCCTTCGCGATACGAACAGCGTAAATATCAGAAAAGGTTTTCCCCGTCCAGTGGGAGGAAGCGTCAGACGAGAAAAGCAATTCCTTAATCAATTCCTCGTAGTGTTTTTCTACATACGCATCCACTTGTTCTTGGCTCGGCTCACAACTCGACAGTGGTTTTTGACGGCCAAAACTCCGTTGTCCCGGTTTTTGAGTCAGCAATTCTCTCCGGGCCAACCGCTGCATCATCGTTGTGATGGCTGCCCCTTCCTTCAAAAATTCCATTGTGCCTATTTCAAACTCTTCCCACAGCGACAACCACTTTTCAATCTTAGTCTTACAATGAAGCCGCTTCAGCAAGAGATAAACCAGCCTACAGTTCTCCAGTAATCGACGGTCACTTTCCGACTTACCAACCATCGTTTCCCCCTATTGATAGAATAAGCCCCACGAGCCGCTGCAAACGGAAGAGACACACGGGCGTGTCACTCGTGGGGCTAAGTTTTCCTTGGGCATTTCGCATCCTTCCGTTTGCAGCCGCCGGCATCATACATCGTGCTCCAGGGCGGTGTCAAGCGGTATCTCCCCATCCGGTCGAATAATTAAGGAATACTCAATAGTTGCTCTATCTGCCGCCTATCCTCAGCCACGACTTCCGCACCAGCGCGTGGAAGTATGGAAGTATGTAATGTCGTCGATCCTCACGTACACGGTGCTCTGTGCGTCGCTGGTTGGCCGGAGGCCGATACTTTCCCGGCACCCCCGCCCAAGCTATGCGCCTGAATGAAACGGCTCTGACTTGACCAGGCCGTGGTGACCGAAAGCTACCCCAAAAATTGGAATGCCGAGGAATTTTGCAGCATAGCCGATTTCAAGTTTCATGCTTTCGCTCAGCCCGCGCGCAACGCCGATCCACAGTTCCTGGCATGACTCCATAAAAATGCATCCAGCCCTAACCCCCATGCTGCGCTCCACAGGGTCGTTGTCGTCAAGGAACTGCGTGTAAATGAGATGCGGTGCGAAGGGCGCGCAGTCATTTTTGATGGCTACGTGGCACAGCTCGCGCGCATAGACAAGGTTTGCCTGCAGCTCCTCGTCCGTTTTCGCGTTGTAAGGAGAACAAATAAAGACTCGTTTCATAGATTCACCCCCATGTCCAGAACCGCATTTCCGATATCGAAGAATACCCACAACCAGCGTCGTAGAAAGTACGTCATTCCTCTTCCTTCCATGATTTCCAGGGCCACTGTGACGCGAGAATCGCACACTCGCTTATCCAGTCCACGTCCTCGTTAGGTACCGGCACCGCTATCTTCACCCGGCGCAGGAGCGTTGGGTGGCATTCCAGGACGCCCCAATACTTCGGCAGTGTTGCATTCTTGAGCAGTCCAGGTGCAGTTAGGTAGTAGCGCAACATGCCCAAGCCATAACCCGATTTTCTTGACCGCTTGAGCCAGCGGACGGCGCGCTTGATGAGCTCGTCGTGTATCACTCCGCCTCCCCCGAATCACGCCATCAGAATATTATAGACAACATTCTTGGCCTCAATCCCATTGCGCCCCTCGCCGATTTCATATCGCACCGGGTCCCCGGCTTGTGGGTCACCTCCCTTTTCCTCGATATTCGTAACGTGTAGAAACAGGTCATCGCCGCCGGCGTCTGGGACGATGAACCCATATCCCTTTGCAGAATCGAACCACTTGATTGTGCCCGTTGCCATTTTCGCATTTCTCCTGTGGAAAACGTTGTCACTATTCACACCGCCATCACTTCGCCTCACTGCCTCCTTTCTGTTTCGCATCGTGCTCAATCCACTGTGTCTCTATTACGCTGAGGCGCATATACGCGCCCTTCGAGATGACCTGCGTGCCCGCAAGGATCTTGCTGAGATACGTCGGCGAGAGCTTGGCAGCGACGGCCAGGGTGCGCAGACTTAGCTTGCCTGAGCCGCGGTCCTGGAGCCTGCGGATTATAGCTGGCCCTTCGCTGGATAGCCCCTCACAGATACTTTTCCCATCGTCGATGTGCGCCTGAATGCGTTCTGCGAATACGGTCATTTTACCTCCTCCAATCCTGTCCTTCCTCGTGCGCCTGTGGGCTTGAACGGTGCCACCGGGAGCGCCTTCGATTGCCACCCTGGTATCATTGTACCTCCGCATCCTCTAACCACTCCACAGCACCCATACAATAATCTCTGTCATTGTCTATCCCTATGAACCGGCACCCGTGCGCCCGTCCGGTTCGTCGTAGACCAGGTTGCCGCACCTGAATAGTTCGCGCCAGTCGGTCATTCAAACTGTCCCTTCCCCTTCAAAATGGTGGATTGCCGTCCTCGTCCTGATCCCAAAGCTTCTGCTCGGCTTCGCCGTCCTCGTCCTCGATTGCCAGGTTGGCAAATTGCAAATAGTTCTTAAGAAAGAGTAGCCTGGCTTTTCCCGTCGGCCCGTGGCGCTGCTTGGCCACGATCAATTCCGTCACCGAGGCGCTCGGCGCATCTGGCTTGCCGTAGTCCTGGCGGTAGAGGAGGAACACCACGTCCGCGTCCTGCTCGATCGCCCCACTCTCACGTAGGTCACTCAGCTGCGGCCGCTTCCTGTCTTCCGCTTTACGGCTCAGTTGTGAGACTGCGAGGATTGGGATGTCGAGCTCCTTCGCCAATAATTTCAGGTGCCGCGAGATGAAAGATATCTCCAGTTCCCTGCTCTTTTTATTCGCGTGCATGAGTTGCAGGTAGTCAACGATTATGAGGCCGATGCCGTGCTTCGTCTTGAGCCGCCTGGCCTTTGTCTTGAGCTGGAAGGGTGTCAGACTACCCGAGTCATCGATGTACAACGTGGCCGGCGTATTCTGCAGGACGCCAGTGGCGAGCGCGAGTTTGGTAAAATCCTTGTCGGCGAGGTGGCCAGAGCGGAGCTTTTGAATATCAACATGGGCGTGCGTGCACAGAATATTCGTGGCGATCTGATCAGCCGAAGTCTCCAGGCTGAAGATTGCAACAGGAACATTTTCTTCAAGCGCGACGTGCTCTGCGATGTTGAGCGCCAGCGTGGTGTTGTGGGTAACTGTAAAATCACCAAGTAAGAAAAGGCCATCCCCGCTAAGCTCAAACCCGCAATACTTATGCTCATTAGGACATTGGAGTACCTTGAAATTAGTTCTGGTAGCAAAATCCTTCTTCTTAATCATATAAAACCGCTTGCGCGGCAACCTTACTGGAATGTGCGATATGCTTTTGCCATAAATATTCAGCTTGAAGTATGTTTTGTCGTAGACTTTGTTGTAACTTGGCTTGACCGTGGCCATCAACCCAAGAGAGCGAACCAGAAAGGCTATGTCTCTTGCTAAATGAACGCTTTTTGTGACAAGTCCATAGCCGCTATGTAGGTTGACATACCCGTCGCTATCAATTAGCCCGGCCAAAAGCTCAAGCCTCGCCTTTCTATCGTTTGAGTAATAAATAAATGGGATGTGTTTATTGCCTAATACGCCGATTTCTCTTAACTTTGTTTGTAACGAGAAATGCCGGTCGCGCCCCTTGCGCCCCGTAATAGAATATGTATTGGCCTTGTTGTTTTTACATTCCGAAACAGTCAACCCCAAGCCAAGACTTACTGAATAAGCCTTGAGATATTCTAAAATTTCTGAATCTGCCGTTGTTATCCCAACAGCGTCCGTGTGCCCATCTCCAAGCCATAACCCTAAAAAGTATGGCTCAACTGGGAGTTCGCGATGTGGAAAATCTACTCCAACGCGATACAATTTAAGGTGGTGCTTAACACGTCCCGGAAGCGCCAAATAATCTTTTATTGAAATGTTGTATTTGCGGTTCTTTCTGAATCTTTTATTTGTGTCAGAATTACAAATAAGAGATAGTATGTGCGACGAATTACAGGTCCATCTCATGCCCCTGCTTGGGGCTATTTCATACATTGTTTCTTCGCCGGTCGCACAAGAAAGTACGCGGCGCGGCTTGGAGTCTGGCCCCATCAATAAGTCGCCCTCGCAAATCTTATCTGCTGTTTTAATTCTGCCATCATGCAGTAAAACCGGGGTTCGCTTTCCAAGACACTTGCCGAGGGACGGCCTGGCCGCGAGGATGATTAGGTTGCTCTTTTGCAATCCACAGATGAGCTCATCGATATCCGGGAATCCA
>Ga0207997_1000025_pt1 | contig 61347 bp, 71 predicted proteins | sample AntAceMetag02UKN_FD_184777 | JGI IMG/M metagenome (GOLD analysis project Ga0207997, IMG submission 184777) | Saline lake microbial communities from Ace Lake, Antarctica - Antarctic Ace Lake Metagenome 02UKN (SPAdes) (version 2) | ecosystem: Environmental > Aquatic > Non-marine Saline and... | reverse complement strand
CAATTGGGGTGCGAAATGAAAAAGCTTGATGATGTCGATTTTGAAGACCAGCCGGATATAGAAAACTTTCTAAGTCAATACATCTGTCCTTATAAACACGTAGGAGATGTACGCCATGTTTTAAATATTGCAGCATGGCAAGTTCGTGGAGAAGACGGATCTAATGCGTTAAAAGGACACGCTCTACACGTATTTTGTAATTGCGGTTTCGCGAGCGCGAAAGTATTCGAGCCTATCGGTGAAAATCGTACGCGGGAAGCAATCGACGTTTTTTTAAACGGAGCACTTTTTTTAGGATAACAAAATGTCTATAAAAATCTGTTTTGTGGGTGCACATGGAACTGGTAAAACTACTCTAGCCTTTGAAGTACATAAATGGCTCGAGCGTGAAAAGCGTATACCTTGTAAATTGTTTTGTGAGAGTACCGATAAAGCGGTTAAGGATATCCCCAAGTACGACCCATTTTATGAAAGTATACTTATTCAACGGCGCAAAGAACTTTTTATGCAGCATGAAAATTTTATTTCGGATAGATCCCTTATAGATCCATTAGGTTATCAATTTGTTAAAAAAGAATGCTTTCATCCTGGTACGTATAAAATAGCTTTAGAAGCAACACGTAAAGACGCACATATACTATTCTATATTCCTATTGCAATACCTTTAAAAGGCGAAGGCCACCGTCCGAAGGATGTTAAATATCAGCTAAGCGTAGCCAAGGCTATCAAACATGTTTTACATCAAGAACAATTAGTAATATATGAAATAACCCGCGTCGATTTAGTAGAACGCTTAGAATTTGTAAAGCATATATTAGCCAAACGCATCCAAATCTTTGGAGGATCTAATGATAAGTAGTGTTAAAATGTTTCATACAGCACCCGTTGCCCTCATGCCGCAGTTAGAAGACCATCAAGACTTTTTATTCATCGAAGCGGCTATGGCTTTGGAGAATAAAAAATATTTTGATTATATACTGCGGCTACGTACGTTGCATCCCAATATGTATATCATTATGGATAACTCTGCGTACTTACTGGGTAAGCCCATGCCCGAAAAAGATTTTATGCGTGCCTATGAATTTTTCTCGCCTGACTGCATCGTAGTGTTAGACCATCCCTATCAACGCGAGAAAACCCTTGATCTCACAGAAGCTTTTATTAAAAAGTATCATGGACGTATCAAAGCTAAATTTATGGGTGTACCTCAAGGAAGTACCTTTGCGGAGTATATGCTGTGTTTTCAACTTATGAAACGCTACAACGAACTTAGCGTAATCGGCATCAATATGTTTATGGATTGGGAACATCCAGATTTAAGTAAGCTGGAAAAAACCGATCGTGTATGCCGCTTTCGTTCTACAGTTATGTTAAATATAAACGCCTCACTCACAGAACATAATAAACTTAAAGAGGGTAGCTTTAAAGCTATACATCTCCTAGGACTTACATTAGGACGAGAACTTGCTTTTGCTACGAATCAACATATGACTTTAATAAGGTCATGCGATAGTTCTTCAGCGTTCATACACGGTTATCAAGGTATACGTTACGGTAAGGAAGGTCTCGTCAAGAAAGACTGGGAGCACAAAATGGATTTCGCCATTCAAAAAATTAGCGGTAAACAACTGACTAATATATTACATAATGTAGCAGTCATTAATACAATGAAGGATTTCTAATGTCATACTATAAAGATCAAATTCTTGAAGAACTGGTGCAGGTAAAGCGTCCAGATATACCTGAATTAATTAAGTACCTTGAAGAAAGTGACTTCTTCACCGCACCAGCCTCAACACGATATCACGATTCGGAACCTGGAGGTTTGACATACCATAGCTGGACTGTTTTCAGATTGTTCAAGCATAAAAATGGTATTTATAAACTCGACCTACCTGGGGATACTATCCGTATAGCAGGATTATTACACGACGCATGTAAAATAAATTATTACAAAATGGGTAAAAAGTGGTACAAGGACGAATCCACGAATTGGAAGTGGGCTCAACAAGACGTATGGCAAGTAGAAGATCAATTCCCAGTAGGCCACGGAGAAAAATCCGTTATTGTACTACAGAAATATATTGCGCTTACTGAGGTAGAAATTTTATTGATCCGTTGGCATATGTCTTCGTTTGATGCTGCTACACATTTCTACCCACATAAATTTGCTTTTAATGATGCCTTAGAAAAATGTCCCGGTATAGTAGCTTTAGCTTCGGCTGATTGGGAATCGAGAATAGTACCTGAGGAAGGGGCTTCGAATGGATGAGTTTCAAGGCTTACACAGCGGGCTATTTCGATGGCGAGGGCTCCATTCAGATTACAGTAGATTATACATTACGTATTTCGATAGGGAATACGTGCCTATCTACAATAAAGTGGCTACATTCAATCTGGGGCGGGAATCTTTATGAATTTCGAGCTCCCACTTCAAAAAGAAGGGTTTTACGTTTGAATTTAAGCGGTAGCGCAGCTGCAAACTTTTTATATGAGATATTACCCTATTTACACGATAAAAAGCGCCGAGCATTATTAGTATTGAGTTTTTACAGGTATAAAAGGTTGTATAAACTTGGTAGAGGAAGCAGAAGTCCTAGAGACAAAAAAATACTTAAACGTCGTGAAGCTTATAAAAAGTCTTTAAGCGTTTTAAATCATAGGTAAAAACCTTTCGGAAAATACATAATAAAGGCTCTCGATTAAATTTTAATTTTAAATTTTGTATAATTATATAGAGAATAATCTTACTGTAACGAAGGAGGTTTTGAAAATGGCCGTGAATAAGTATGGTGTCGATATCGACGATCTCAGACAAGAGATGAAAGATATCGAGAGACGATCTGCGCGGGGTCCTTATTGGACGCCTCAAGTAGGTAAGAACGTTGTACGTGTTCTACCCGCCTCAGCGGAGGGGAAACCTTTCTATCACAAGGTGTGGGGACATTGGGTGCGTTCGAAAAGCACTTCTTTTCCATGCCTCAGTAAAATGAAGGGCGAGAAATGCGCCCTTTGCGAGGAGGTAGATAGGCTCCGCGAAGCTGGCGATCGTAAAAAGGCTAGCGGACTTAACGCATCCGCGCGTTACTACCTGCAGCTTGTTGATCGTAAGGCTCCCGAAAACGGAGTGCAAATTTTCAATACCGGTGCGACGGTATTCAAGGGTATTGTCGCTCTCCTCGATGACGAGGATTGGGGTCCAGGTTTGCTGGACATAAAGACGGGTTACGACATCGTTATCGAGCGCGTCGGAGAAGGTCTCGATACCACGTATCCATCCATTCGGGCTCGGAAAGATCCTTCACCATCAGAAATTTCTATCGAGGCCCTCCTCAATCTCGAAGATATCATCGATTACTATACCTACGATGAAATGCACGCTGTTGTCGCGGGTGAAGCTACCTCGTCGGCCCCTGCAGAGGCTCCACCCATTGAGGCTTCATCCGATACAGAAAGCAACGAGAAATCGCCGCCGGCGAAAAAGGGAAAGCCGGAGTGTTACAAGAAGTACAATCCTGATGACGAAAAATGTAAAGCCTGTGAGTACAATTTCGATTGCGAAATCGATACACCGGCCTCTTAATATGGTGAGTACCATCAGTAAGCTAGCCGGAAGTATATTGCTTCTATACGCGGTTTATTACGCTTTTACTAATCTATTCGGGATACTTCCTCCCCCAGCGGATCGCTGTAAACGTAGCATCTGGGAGATAGCGAATTGGACAATGGCTTTCGTGCGAACAACTTTAATTGCTTGTATCGGACTTATACTTTTACATTTGATATAAGGAGGTAATTTCATGATCGGCAGGAAGAGAGAGGAAGAGGTAGCAAAGGTAGCAGAGGACGCACGTGATACGGATGTGGTGGAAACAGAAACGCAGCCCGAGCCTCCCGCACGCACTGCCTCTGAAGATGTGCGTATCATTCAAGAAATGCTTAAACAACTTTTGCCCACAGCGCAGGAAGATCCTGTATCTATCAGCCGTATTCCTGAGCACTGCGCGGCAATTATGTCAGCAGCTTTGAACCTTGAATGGTTCGGACATACTGGAGGTAAGCAACCTCCGGGCAAGGAGCACGCTACGAATGTTATCGCTGTACGCATTTTCAATCTGGATATGACGCTCGCGGAATTTTTCGAGAAGGTACGGGGAATCTTACAGCGCGTCGAAAAATAATCAGCAACCTCCTGGTGTCAGTACGCCGCTTATATGTATTTATACGCTCTCATAGGCGGCGTACTTTTTAACTCTAAAAGTTTCATCTACTCCTGAAGTTCTTAGCCTAAAAGACTTTAAAAGATGGTTTACAAAGTTAAATCTCGATATTTAAAGTTTAATGGGTATATTTTAGAATCTTACGTAATAACATTAATAGTAATAGGGACAAAGTAAATTACTTTGTATGTACTTGGTAAAATAATACAATTTTTAAGTAGATTTGAAAAAAGGTTGTGCTTGTGAAAATACCCAGAACAAAAATTGTGAATCCTTCCGTATTCTTTGGGTTGGACATTATGGTGCGCAATGCTGGTATCGTGGGTATTAATGCTGAAGGCGATAAGGTCATATCCGAGATATGGGACTGTCCTCTTAAAGGTATTAAACGCGTAAATTTTTACTACGAACGCTTCTTAGAACTTATTTCGCAATATCCAAATGCTTATTATGGCCTAGAAGATTACGCTTATGGCAAAGGGGGGAAAAATTCACGTTCAGTTTTTACCATAGGTGAAATCACTGGTGTATATAAAATGCATTTATACAGAACACGCATGCCTTTATTTATATTTGGTATAGGACAAATCAAGAAATTTTTTACTAGTAGCGGAAATGCCCCCAAAGAAGATATGATTGATAAAGCTTTAGACATGATCGATTGGATACCAACACCCAAATTAAAAAAAGATATTAATCCTATTTCTCATATAGCAGATGCTTATGCAATCTCACTTATGACACGCTACTATGCATGTGGTAGTACCTCGACTCTAGAAGCGGCACAAATAAGTTGGTTGGAGGCGCACAATGCCGGAGAGTTTAATATTCGGTAACGAATTTAAATTAACTCTTCTGGCCCTTATTCTTAAGGATAAAAATGTAGTTACTAAATTAAGACATTTGAAAGATTTATCTCATGTATTTGAGGATGATCTTTCGAAGGCGTGTGTAGATATAATATTTGCTTTTTATAAGGAATATGATAATTTACCTACGCAAGAGCAACTACTATTTGAACTTGAGAAAAGAGGCCACGTTCAAGTACAAAAGGCAATTCAAGCAGCCCTTAATGTAGAAGTAGAAAACCCTGATTGGTATACCCAACAAGTATACGAATTTATACAGCAACAAAATTTTAAAAATAACCTCGTTAAAGCTGCCTCGGCCCTTGAAAAGGGAGATTTCGATAAGGCCACTTCGATAATCCAAGCTACCTCAAAATTATCACGTTCCAGTTCAAATTCAGGTTTAAATTTATTCGCTTCTATTGGAGAGCCTTACACTGAAGATGTACGTAAGGTAGCTACTTCTATCGAACCTCTTGATGAAGCTTTAGGCGGTGGTTTAGGCCTCGGTGAGCTAGGTCTTATAATGGCTCCTCCAGGCGTAGGTAAAAGTATGATGTTATGCTATTTAGGGAAGCAAGCAGTTTTACATAACTATAAGGTAGCACACTTTACATTCGAACTCTCTGCGGAGCGAACTCGCATGAGGTACGAAGCGAGTCTATCCGAAATTCCTATAAATGAATTGCGTATACGTTTTGAAGAAAAGTGTAAACGTATACATAAACTCAATTCTGACAACAAATTTGATAATAGTATTTACATAGTCGAATATCCAACTAAAACTTGCCCCATTGCTAAAATACAAACGCATCTTGATATGCTAGCCGACCAAGATTTTGTACCCGATTTAGTCATTGTCGATTATCTAGATCTTATTATGTGGGATCGAAGTATGGACAAACGCGATGGCTTAGGTGCAAATACGGAAGGCCTTCGTATGATCGCCGCAGAAAGAAAAATTCCGGTATGGAGTGCCACACAAACGAATAGAACTGCGGTGGATAAAATTATTTATGGGATGGAAAATGTTTCAGAATCCTTCGAAAAAGTAATGATTACAGATGTCATTATAACTATATGCCAAACAGAGGATGAGCATAAAAATAATACATGGCGTTTATTTGTTGCGAAGAATCGTAATAATAGGAAGGGTCAAGAAATAGAAAGTGAATACGATTTTGCTACTATGAATTTAGACATACGCAGTAGCGCATTAAATGCTGGAGGTTAAACATGATAAGTTTACCGGAAAGCATTTTTGATATAACTAATGATATACGCATAAATACTTATACGGCTGATACAAAAGTTGAGGCTTATCTACGGTCAAAACTTAATATAATCGAAATACCTAGTGCGGAGAGTTGTACATTAGCTAATATACCTATAGGTCTCACAAAAGAAGTATCTATAAAAACTGATATGAGCACGTATAGACGCGAAGAAATATTTTATATAGGTGAGCATGTAATTATGCAAACGCTTCTTACTATCGATAACGAGGGACGTATTACGTTAGACATAAGAGATTGAGATGTCCTATTTTAACATCGAAAAATTCGTAGAAACTAGTGAGTCTATCGAAAGACGCTCCAACGCAAATGAAATGTGTTTCACATGCCCTTTTTGTGAGGCGGATGGTAAATTTTATGTAAACCGTTCAACATTAAAATATTTCTGTCAAGTATGTAATTCCGGGGGAGGGCCTCGAAAAGACCTTAGCAATAACATACGTCTGGTGCCTCCAGCCACGCTACAGTTAATTCGAGTCCCTCCCGGATATATAGAGCTGATGCCCCAGCCAAAAAATATATTTCATTCTTTAATACGTGAAAAGCCTCTTATTAGAAATCTCTTGCGGGATAAAAATTTTCGTTGGGAAGACTTGCAAGGTTGGGAATTAGGCTATTGTACGCATGGGGCTTTCGAAGACCGTCTTGTTATACTTGTACATTTTAACGGACGTTTAGTAGCGTTACAGGCACGTACTTTAAATAATGCAAAACCCAAATACAAGAACCGCGCGGGTTCAGGTGTTTATGCTCAAATTTTTTATAATTGGGACCGGGCTAAACATTATGATCATATCGTAATTGTAGAAGGGCTTTTCGACGCGATGCGCGTCGGTTTCAATGCAATCGCGACAATGGGTACTGCTTTATCGACATATAGAGTAGACCTTATCAATCGCTTACATCCAAAACGTATTACGCTTGTATTCGATCCAGATCGCGCAGGCAAACGCGGTATGTATCAAGCCTCACGTAAAATATTTCCTACCATAGACGTTTGCAACGTTACTCTCCCAAAAGAAAAGGACCCCGCTGATATGAATCGCGAGGTCCTTCTAAAACTAATCGCTGAAGCTCAAAAGGTTACGTTAGCACAACTCTTTTAGGCCCCATCTTCCAGAACTGCATCGACATCTCCCAGAACTTCATCGACGACTTCGAACAGCTCATCAATGAGCTTATCGTCATAAGGTGTCGGCGATTTTGCGACGGCGTCACGGAGTTCAGCTTCGAATTCGTTCACCGCAAAGGACATGATCCGCACGATCCGGACGACGGTTGCATTCTCTGCACCGGTATTGTACAGCATCAGGAGAACGTTGGAGATGTAGCCCATAACCATCAAAAAAACCGGATTCAGACCGGATGAGGCGACTGCGGTGAACTTCGCTGCCAGGATTTTGAATTTCTCATTCATGATGTTACTCCTTTTTTTGAATTCTTGCCTTATGGCATTAAGAGGCTACTACGCCTCTATAATTCTATTAAGAATAGGTACTTCTAAAAGTTTTGGATGATATATTTTGTGCCCGTACAGTCCATCTTCACCGCGACAATCTCCATGGTCGGCGAATACAAAAATATGTATAGGTTTCGGTAACAGTGACAATAATTTTGGAAAATGGCTATCTACATAGTGTATTGCGGGCATCTGACCTCTGAATGAATAGGGCATATGTGTATCCGAAATATTTATAAAGAAGAATAATTTTTCTTTCTTAGGTAACAATAAACCTTCCATGTACGCTAATTGGTTCTCAAATGCTCCGGAAACTTTTTCGGAGAAATCCGTTTGCCAATGAATTCCATCTTTAAAAAATTGTCGCCAAATTTCTCGCGATAAACACGCACGAGTATCAAACCAACTAACCCCGCCTATACCGACGGTTTCGTAGCCTAAGCTTTCTAAAGCTTTCACAAAATTAACATCATCATGTATACGATAATGATGTCGTATGCCCAAACCTGGATGGTGTGTACGCACGTTAAATACTTGAAACCAACGCTCGGTTTTATAATTATAGATTCCGGGCTTCGTACTTTGCGGAAGCCATGCGTTATGAAATAATGCAAGATGTACAGGTAGCGTAAACCATCCACAAGACCATGCTTGCGTAAATTTACCTAATTTATCTATATTAGGCGTTAACGCTTTATATGCGATATCGTAACGAAGAGAGTCCAATACAATAAAAGCGATATTTATAGGCTCTTTACGTAGATCTACGTTATAACGCATCCCGCACTCTTTTCTTTTCGCGCAAACATTTATCCAAGGCAGTCCCAGATGCTCCGAGTACTGTGAGGCCGAAGCCTACCCAAAAACTATCCGCTTTAATACCCGCTAACACTGCCGCGGGTATTTGCGGGATAAATGCACGCAAGAATCTTCGCAAGACCGATATTTTAGCATAGCGAGGTAAAGGCGTTCGAACTGTTTTGTCGAACGCCTTTATACGCTGTAGCGTTTTACTTTCGGCCACTACCTTGACCCGTTTTACGCGTAGTAGGACATCCACCGCGTCCTTGATTGGCTCGTGTACCTTTACCCGAACCGTCCCGTTTCGGAACACTTTTTGTCGCCACCGTAGTTATCTCCCTATTTTTACATTATGATATCGTATTCATTATTTTATTGTAAAACTCTTTTATAGTGGTAGCGTTCCAGATATAGAATCTACCTTTAAAATTTAACATCGCCTTGGGCTTCTTAGAGTTCAAATAGCTGGGTATAGATACATGTATAAATCTTGTACGATAATCATCTGTTATATATAATATAACTTGATGCCAGTTATGTTGAAGATGCACTTCGATAAAATCGAATGCTTGTATTAGCAAGTTATTATTATACGTGGGATCTAAAAAACCCCAATCAGCAGCCTCGCATAAAACATGCTGTGAAGTTTTACTACCTCCGATTTTAGTATTTAACTCTTGAGAACGTTTTCCGGACGTAATAGCCATAGGACATTGAAATTTATCACGTACAGGTTGTAGGAGTAGCTTGGCGATGAAAAAACTCTTATACTTTTCAAGGGCATCGAAAGTAATCTGCGAGGCTAGCTCTGGATATTGTTCTGACGCCGCGAACTCGTCTAAATAGAAATTATCCGTAAGCTTAATAGGTTTTACGCGGGCTTCTTTTGACATCGTAATGCTCCTTCCAAATACGCATAAATTATCTTTCAATAGCAAATACATCATAGCGCATGACATATCCGTAAGCCTTGGCTGTTTCATCGTATAATTGCTGCGCGGTTAATCTAATAGTTAGCACAGCGAACATCTCAATCGCTTCGATACGAGCGTTAGCCAATTGAGTTTCCAAAGTATTTAAGATTTTGCTGGCTTCATCATAACCATCGGTCGACCAACCCCATATTTGTAAAGTTCCATCGAAAGTTTCTTTCGTACGACCTACGGCATGCCCCTGTAAAACTTCCAAGTTCGCGCAGGGGTATACAGGATTGGATACCTTCGCGAGCTCAGACGGATAAAAACGATCCTCAATTAAATCGCGTACTGCTTGCGCGTCGAGTCCGTAGTAGCGTACTGCATTATACAATTTGCGAACGTCCATTAGAAAGCTCCTGTAAGAAAACCTACGAGGATGAGTCCTCCAAGTGTGCCAGCCCCGATCCCAACACCCGTCCAGAATTTGGACTTAGGCTTGGGAATCTTCTCAAAATATTCTTTAATAAGATTTTCTTTATGGGGCGTTATACTTAAATTATTCTCAAAATACTTTGCGGGCATAAATCCGTAGGCTTTTACAACGGATTCTACATCCACCAAAGATCTACCCTCAGTGCCTAGTAATACCTCACGAAATGTTTTTTGCGATACTATAAGTTCCGTGGGAGATACCTCAGATGGTACAAACGTAGTATCAGGACCAATCTTCGCTGGAAGTTCTTCAACATCGCTTTCCAACTCCCCAATACGTTCGATTAACTCGGCCATTTCTACTTTCCACGTTGTATCAGGAGGTACGGGAGCGAATCGTACAAGAACTTCATCGGGGATATGATCCCAAACGGGCTTTTCAACGATAACCTCAATCTTTCGAGGTTTGACAAAGTATAAAACCGTGAAAAATGATAATACAATTAAAAGTACCGTATAAATTATAGTAGACCATTTCATTTTATTTTACCTCCTACACGCTTAAAGGTTTACTTTCTAACAAGAATATAGGTTTGAATATCATCTTACCCACATGACCTGCATAAACGTCTCCGAAATATTTTTGCTCAAATCTTCTATCCCATTTAACCGCCACCCAGTATTCATAATCGTAATGTGGTTGCAACCATACAAAAGCCGCTTCGGATAAAAGTAATCTATAATACTCAGTCTGAGCATCGAGATAATCATATTCCAATACGAAATTAGGTGCCCAACCTTTAACGTATTCTTTTAAAGTACCATCTACAAGACGCGCTGAAGACATAATATCTTCATCGTAGATAGGCTCATTTTTATTCGGATTATATGGAAATTCCGAATATAAATCTGTCGTAATACTTCTACAGGAAACTTTATCTATATAAGTATCATTCGCGTAACTGCCTCCAGCCACCGCAAAAATATCGACATTAAATGCTTGTAAAGTAGACGTCGTAAAAGCAAAGACTCCGAAAAAATGTTTATAGTCTGCCGTAATAACTTTCGTCTGCGCTGCAAGGGATTCATCTACAGCGGATATTAATACACTACAAGTTGCAGCAGCAGCACCCTTAACATAGAAAGATAACGCATAAGATCTTCCAGCCAACGCCGAAGATTCCTGTATTGCATATCGAGCTCTAGAACGCGATACTTGCGCTCCAGCGTCTACGATTTTACATGAATAATCTCCCCAGAAAGTATCAGAGTCTAATACACGCGAAATTTTACTTGCGCTAGGCGAACCAGCCCATCCATTAGTATTAGCCTCAAAACTTTGATTGGCAATAAGTTCAGAGCCGCAAATAAGAAATCGTGGGCGGCCTGACCCTCCGAGAACTGTCGACCAGTTAAGACTCATGACTTTCCAATCCTTTTATACTGAGTTTGCCTGTTTTAGATGATAATCTTAATTCTGCAAGTACCCATTTACGGTCTCTATTTAAAGGATAAAAACGTGTCGGGTATAACAATTGTACTATATCAAATGGATCTAAAAAGGGTGCAAAAGGTAATACCTGAGTTAAAGCTTTTCGTTCGCGTCCAAATTTACATAAAAGCATATCAGCAGCATGCCCCGATAAATTCTGTATCTGTATAAAAGGATTACTATCTAATGCAAGGGTCCTTTGTTCACCCCTCGCAACACCTCGTATTGTTTCACCGCTCTCATTTTCAAATGCCCAACTTACGGTAACTTTATCGTAACAATGCTCCCAACGCTTAGGTACTGGACCCGGCTCAGCATAGGCAGCAATACCCATCGTAGGATCTATTGTAAAAGGTTTGTCAATAGTACCTCGACCCTCCCATACATAATAAGTAGCTATTACAGGGTCGGCTTCTGTACCAGAGGCATCCGTTCCTCTAAAAACTACAATGAATGGATCTGAAGGTATAGAATCTACTAATGTAAGAGTTATAAGAACATCTCGTATTGTACCCGTTAAAGTTAAGGTAGCGTTTACATCCGTAGGATTAGCTTGTGTATAAACAAATCCAAAAGCTTCTACTTGTATAGAGGCCCAATCGACGTCAATATATGTTATCGGATTGTATTTTAAATGTATAGATACAGATGTTAAATTACTTAACGTTTGATCCGTAGTGGGTAAGAGATCCTCAAAATAAGGTCTGCCTTGTATGTAAGGTTTAGTTGTTAAACCTCCATAGGCACCTATATCATGCATAGGACCGAGTTTACCCATATAAAACTCAGAGTAGGGACTTAACCGATCATCGTATCTATCCGGACTACCTATGTTAATCAGCTTAGAATCCCCAGACTCTAAATAGCCGAAACCCATTTGAATAAGCTTTTCATACAAATCATCCCATGCAAGTTCGTGCGTAGTCACCAATATAAAACCTAATGCGGTCCATGCTATATATGGAAAAGTAGCGTTAAATTCATGAAAAGGTCCGTAGGATAATTGCGTAATCGTATTAATCCAGTTAGAATCTTTAGATAAATCTTTATGCAGTATATGTAAAGGCGTTTTATACAAAGGAACATCACGCCCATCAAGAAAATCGTCTCTACGTGTATAACCATCATCATAATCCCACGTAGATGAATACCAGTTACCTCCTTGCTTCCACTTCAAAAAAGGTCTATTCACGCCTAGCATCGAATTAGGAATTACCGTGACGGCTCCAACATAAACGTGTTTATACTTAAAGGGATTGATTGCTACGTCAACATCTTTAAGCATAAATACATAAGGGCCTTGATGAGAACCTCCTTCACCGCTACTCCACGTATAATATCCAAAAGCTAAGCGATTCATCCCGTACGCCGCATATACGACTCCAGAACCTACTGACCATCCTTCAGTACTAATTCCATACAAACGTTGCGTTATACCTTCACTAGCCCACATGCGTGTTTCATGTGTAGTAGTATTAGATTCAGTAGCCGAGGCTCCTGAATCTTCATAATGGCGCGGTGTAGGACAATCCTCGAAATTGCAATAACTAAACGTAAGTTTTTGATTTGTTAGTAAATAGGATATGTATTCATTAATAGTTTGAAATGCACAATCATTTACGATGTGTTGCCCGGAGTTGGATTGTATTCTTATCACAATATTAAGCTGTGCGAAGGTACAATTACGTATTAAAATACCTTGTGAGCCTACCACATCACAATTTATTCCTATAGGCCAGTTACCGCTATAATCGTTACGTCCGGGTCCTATAATAGCAACTTGTTCTAATTGTACGCCTAAAGCATTTTTATAATAAATAAGGGGTCTATAAGTTTTACCTACGGGCTGAGCATTTACACCCCAATATCTAAATACGATACGTTTTATATGTAAAAGAGCACTCGCGTTATCTACTTCGATAATTTGATGCGCCCTATATACATGACCTATTTCTACAACAGGCAACGAGCCTTGTGCATCGACACGACCTTCAATAAGCAAACTTTTATTACATGGAATCCCCGTAGTAGTATCAGGTACTGATATTATATGAGTACCCGGCATTACGATAATTGTATCACCATCGTTCGCGGATATTATAACGGCGCCTAAATCGTCACCGGTATAAGGATATACGTAATGCGTAGCCATTATAAATGTAGATCCTTTATTTTTATAGTGTTATCTTCGTGCACACGCATATGCATTCCGAGGGGCGCACATAAATGTTCGAACATCTCGCGCCCATTCATATCAGACAGATCTGCATACTGAATACGCGGATAAAATGTACTGCTTATCTGAAAAATATTACCCTTATGAGGCCCTGTAAAACCCAACACGCGATCTGATGCGGCTATCATAGTAGGTATATCAAATTCATTTTCATCTGGAGTACCTACTTCTTCAATTTCAAGCCACTGCCCTGCTGTACGACTTGCGTCAAAATCAGCCCGCATTATTACAGCGCCTACCTGGCCAAAGCGTACATCGCATACGGCGAAATACATCTTTTTATCATTAGCATTATATGCGAAAGATTTAAGCTGGTAGTATGGATTGCTTCCTATATCAATAGCGTACATTTTATTATTTATATGATCATATACCATGTAATAATATTTAAGAGTAGTTCTATCTAAAATACACCCATGAAAAACGTTCTCTTGTACGCTATAGCAAAGTTCTAAAGCCATTGTATATACATTAATACTCATCGCAGAACCTTCTTCAAAAGCATCCCCGCTATAAAATAGCCATTTATCCTCGAAGCCCCCCTCAGTTAATTTTACAATCCAAGCCCGCGAATTGATTAACTCATTTTGAAAATGATCTCTCCACCAGATCATACTTGCGTATAAAGTTTGATTTGTACTATCCCATGCCGCATGTAATACTTGCGCATGGGGTGTATTACCTTGAGTACTACGTGTTGTAGTATTCCCTAAATGATCAAAGTATTTATCGTACCACGCATCGCCTAAAACTGTCGTACTAGGATTACCATCCCATAAACGTCCAATCCATTTTTTATTTGTAGGATCCCATACAACATAACCCGGCTGCCCTAACTTCCACATAGGCTGAAAATAGCCCACGGTAGAATCTTGCACGTTATCTTGGAGTGAATAAAATCCTGCTGAGGGTAACCAAAAAGGTCCCTTAGTATCGATCATAGACCAGCCGCCACCCGTCAAACTCCATTGAAAGCCCCAATCTCCATATGCATTACCTATACGCCCCGATCCAAAAATATCCGTGCGTTTTCGTGCAAGCGCGTGACCTTGATACATACCAGGCTTTACACCGTAGGGGCCAAGACGTAAATAATTATTATGCGTAAACGGTACAATTATATTTTCGCCGGCTCCATTAGGCCATGCAGCTTCCATAGGACCTCCGTCCACTTGAGCTTGCCCGACCATACAATCCTTGTAAGTAGAACTGGGACTCCATACAACAGGCTTTTGGCTACCCGACCTTGTAGTCATCACACCTGGATATAGAGATGCGTAATCCTCACCATCCCATCCCGCAGTAGCTTCTAAGAACGAATGTACGAATGTGTATTGTTCCGTATCGCAGCTAAATGCGCATGCGGGGGCGTTCATCCATGCGTTGTTATCATCAGACTGCGGGGTATTTTCGTCTATGTTATAGTATTTATCGTCATAGGGTTTCCACGCAACTCCTCTTACATAGGTACAACCGGAATCCTGCGTGATAGTTAAACGAAAAATATGCAGTATAAACTCTTCATAACGTGGTACGATCGCAATACGTTCCGCGTCGCCGTTTTCAGGAACTTGCCATAGCTCATCTTCTAAGCCCACATATAATGTAGAGGTTTGATCATCCCACGCAAGCGCTGTAGGTATTTTATTAGAACCCGTTATTCGAGGTAACTTACCCCACACACCTATTTTATCAGAATCCCATGTATACTTCATAGCATCGATTGTACGACAGCTCTCGGGGAAACCAAATGCTGTTGCGGCTCTTTGGGCTAATGTATGATAATCGATCATATGATACCAAGATCCAATTATGCCATTCTTTTTTATAACAACAGCGTCTTCAACATCTTCCAAAGGTATCTGATCATGCGATACGGCCACATCGACGCCCATACCGTCGGAATCCATTACACGAAAAGCTCTTTGAATTTGTGAGATAACGGCCGTACCAGATACCATAGAATCCTTGCGCACTTTTATAGCATAGACAGCTCTATATGTATCCAAGGCTCCAGCATAAACATCTGTACGAACCCAGTCATGTGGAATATTCCAAGTTACTTTACCGTTATTAAAGAAATTACTAGTTTCATCCGTTAACTCGTCTGCGTCGAAAGCGGTATAATCTCCCCCGCGCCAATACATATATGAAAGCCAACCTGAAAAAGTAGAACTCTTATCCAGTGTTAAATCAAAGCCTGTAAAAGGTTTACTACACAGTAAATATATTTCAGAATCATAACCTGCGAGGCATGAAACAAGCGAATTTTCGTCTACATTAACATGCTTACCATAAGTTACACGATCAGTTATATCTGTCCAAGAACCATTTTCATGTAGTAATACTGCGACGAAAGATCTTGACAGTTCTATAGGAAGGCCTTCTCCGAGTCTTAGAGTGGGTAAACCTTCTTTATGTACGTAAGGTTTATACTCATCTTGTACTATAAAAAATATAGAACCGCATTCGTCTGGGTAACGACCCGAATGCTTTACAGAAATAGTATTACCCTCTGCATCGTATAAATACTCGGTTTGCTCGCCCTGACGTTCGTACCAGGGGCCGCCATCATATCTAAAGTAATACGGAGGTCGATATTCTAAAGTTTTCAAACCCGGCTTGTTACCCACCTGCACTTCATAAATTTCAGCACCTTCGATACGCGCACTTTTCCATTTAAATTCAACTATACGTGGACCATACTGTAGCGGTGTATACGCTGAAGGTACATATCTAAGAGCTTTTATACCCGATATAAAATAGAAAAGACCTTCTTCGCGACAAACATCAAAAGCATCATAAGTTTCAAGTACTTTTTCAAAGCCTAAAATACGCGCTATTACAGATTTTGAAGCTAACGCATGATCAATTTGTTTTTGATTAGCTATACCGCCCATCCATAAAAGTCTGTCACTGGGTAGATTTCTATAACCAGTATGTATTTGAAACCAGATCTCGTAAGAGGCATCAATACGATAAAAATCTCCTGCTTGTACACCATCGGCTTCGGGATTAGTCGAAAAGCTATCTTCGAAATCTGGTAATACTGCCCAGGAATTCGTATCGCTAAAAATAATATAATAACGTTTACCGATAGCTTTGCCAGATAGAATTTCACAAAAACCTGTTAAAGTAAATCCTGTAAAATCTTGCGCCGTATCGCGTAATATATCGTTTGCCACAGCCGTTAACGTACCATCAAAAGTTGTCGGATATAAAATACCCTCTTCATTATCTTCATCGTACAAAGCGCTATCTTCGTTATCGAATTCAGCCGTAGTCGAATCGCAAGCAGTGCGCTGCAAAGTCTGCCCGGTTATACTCTTACGCATATCGCCTAATTCAATAAGGCGTTCTGACATCGAAGTAAAACCTACCGTCGTGATCGACGGTTCTGCGCCTACGCAACGACCTCCACGTGTATCGAGTAAGAGACCCTCAGTAGTTACATAACCTGTACGGGGAGTACTACTCTCAGGCTCACCTACAGCACGTCCTAAGCGAGCCGAAGCTTCTCCATCGTGAGATTCATCTGCTACACCGCCGTAAACGCCTATATCCGAAAAAGCGACGCCTCGGCCTATATAGGCAAACAAACTATCTATATAATCATCAAATAATGCAGGAATTCCTACGTCTACAAAATCAGAATCTGGATATATACGTTCAAAACCTAATGCATCGTAAGTAGAAGTTGTTAAAGGGATTATACTATGTAAACAGGCACTTCGCGGATCTTGCCCCGCCACAGCAGTTTTCCACGCGCCGAAACGTAGCTGTGTTACAGTACCCGACCAATCTCCCTCGCCCGACATATCAACCGTAACAGTCTGAGGTTGCTCGTTTTCGATATCCAAAGCACTATCAAATACATATAGATCGTTTTGACCTAATATTTTTGTATACCACGTAGACCCTATTTTGTATTGTATAAAAGGATTATTATTATCATCACCGCTTTGCATCTGTACAACACCTTCAATCACCAAGTACTGCCGTGTGTCGGCGTCGATAGCAATAGCATCAGGAGATTCTATATAAACTGTATCGCCGCAATCACCTAATACGTAATCAAAAACGGGAAAAGCGCTACCTGTATAACTATCAACGCTACCGGATTGTGCCCATTTATGACGCTGTACAGGATAACAATAGGCGTCAAAAGCTCCAGGAACGGGAACTTCAATTCTATCTTCAATATAGTTAGCAATAGTACCTCGAGCCGCCTGGTTTAAAAATGAAGGATCAAGGGTTGAAATATCTGTATACTCATGTATTAGCTTGCCTTTGTAGGTTCGCGTAGATAAGTAATCACCGCAGTTATAAAAATTACAATTAAAAGCTTTTAACGCGCACGCTTCATCGAAAAAAGGCCACACTTCAAGTACTCCGACATAATCGGGGGTTTGTAAAACTATTCCCCTTATATTAGAAAGAGAACAATTCTTAAAGTAATACGGTAAAATATTGGAAGCATAAGGATGGGTAGGATCGTAGTAAGCTCTAAGCATCACACCCCTATAAAAATGATCAAATACACAGTTATAAAAGTACCTGGGGTAGTGAGACCCTCCGGCATTCGCGAACAATTTAAGTCCTGATTGATGTACAGAATTAGTTATAGGAGAAGGCCTTCCAAGAAAAGCGCACTGTGAGACTTCTGTATACCGAGCGCGCCAATTCGCGGCAAAGGTATCTCCAGTAGGAGTAGGTGTAGACTCTACATAACCATAAAACTTAAAAATTATACGTTTTACACTCAACGCCGCAGTAAATAATTCGTACATTCTAATATCAAATTGTCCTCTATATCCCAGATCAGAATATGATCCTCTAATAAGTACCGTAGGAAACACGCCATTAGAATCTACACGTCCAATAATATTAAGGGTTCCCGCCATATTAAGAATTATAAAAGGAGCCTCTACATAATGTACACCAGGCTCTAAATACAAATTTACATACACATTTACGGCATAATACGTTTCTAAAACAGTTTTCGCTTTTACCAAGGTTTTCCAAGGAGAACCCTCGTCACCGCTATTTCCATCGTCACCGTTAATATAATCTATATAGTAAGAATAAGTTGTCATTATACATCCCTAACTTCCATAGCTTTCATAACACCTTTAGAATTAAACCAAGTAATAAACCATTTATCGTCTTTTCTAAATCCTAAACCTCGGTAAGATACGGCAGGTACATCTTTTAAAAAAGCTTGTTGCTGCATATGCGTAAAATACTCTTCAGCCATATCAGGGGCCTTATGAAAAAAACCGTTACTAAAATGTATACCTAAGGCAACGATTTTTAAATCTTGCTCTTCGCAAAACTTATTAAGGCGCCTCCAACCCATTCGTAAACATCTATCCCCACCCATAACTTCTTCATTCGGATACTTCTCAATAACCTTTTGACCATCCGACAATTTCGCAATAAAACGTCCTATAAACATAAATTACCTCTTAAGATACATATTCGGTAACCACCCTAAACGTAATATCCTCAAAAGTCCCAGAGGTTTTCGCACGGGCGGATACCGCTACATGCCAATCATGCGTCATAGTTGCTACCGATGTTATAGTAAGCCTCAAACGATCATTATTCATATAATTAAGAGTGGACCACGCAGAATTGCCTACTTCAAATCCGTAAAGGCTTACATCTCCATCAGCGGGTACGTGCGAAGAATCTGCACCGTAAGCGTCGAAGAAACTATTCGTAGTACCTACAGCACCCATCGCATGCGTCGTAAGTCGTATACGTAATGTACTCTCTGCAGCAGAGACGTTACTTATAGCAACAGTACTTCCTCCAACACCCGCCTGGGCATTACTTATAAACTGGCAGTTAGGCAATGCCCCCCCAGAAGTCGTCAAAACCATATGACGAACATAAGTACCCTCTTGGCCGAGTGTATCTCCAGTAATAAGAGGCGTAGTAAAACCGCCGCCGGGACCCGTAAATAAAATAGCCTCACTAGAACCTACAACAGTACTTAAATTACCGCCTCTCCATTCCCATTCGTTGAGTGGCATGCTAATTACCTCCGCCAAAAATTGAGTTTACAAAGTTAAATCTCTTTATATTAAAAATCCTTAGCATATCTTATAACCTCATATATTATATCGATTTAAAACCTTAACAAAGTAAATTACTTTGTATGTAATTGGAACCTTATATGAAATTCTCAAAGATTTGGATAATCAAGTCGTACCCACGGTAAATTTAAAATCTAAATCCCTCAGAACATGCCCCCCTACATTAGTCTGATCCAAGTATATCGTACTTATACTAAAATAAGTATCAGTACCGTCAAACGCGGGAGTATTTAAAATAGTTCCTATATTAACGAGAGGAGTCGTTTTAATAAGAATACTATCATCTTGTTGAAAGAAACGTGCCGCATTGCCATATACACTAATAGTACGTGCTACTACGCCCCCGAGCGTATAACAAGCTCCTACAATAGAACGTATAGGCCCCGGATACTTTGCGTAGGCCTTTATACGCATAATAGGCTGGGATACTGACTCAGCCTTTAGTTTCTGTATAAAAGTGTCACTTACACTCTTCACTCAACACTCTCTCCAGCAATATCTCTTAACTCTTCTAAATTACGTCTCTTCGCAGGTAATACCTTATCACGATAAATACGATCCCAGCCTTCCTGATCATCTACCATAGAAGGACCTTCGAATACAAATTGATCGTTATAATGTACAGTTATAGATCTTGCGCCTCCTAAACCCCTCGCGGATGGATGTCCTAAAGGTATAATAGCTTCGGGGCCTGCTTCGCCTATAATACCTAACATAGGCTTAGTTACAATACCACCTGCAGCGAACTTCGTAACCGAAGCTAGAATAGCTGTTACCGCAGCAACCGCAGCTCCAATAGCCACTAGGTTTAATGGAAACGGAATCCCTGCAGCGCTTTTTACAGCACCCGTTTTGGCCGCAGCCGAGTCAGCAGCTATTTCAACAATAGCACGCTTAAGAGACATTGCCATCATTTTAAGCTGTTGTGTAATCCACTCAGCGAGCATTTCACTTAAAAGTTTAATCCAATATTTTTTCATACCGTCCCAGATAGTTACATAGAACTTCTGGAAACTGTTCATATACTTTTTCTTCTCTTCTGTATATTGTCTGTCTAACTCAGCCAATTCCTGATAGTAACGCGCTGTTGTAACTTTACCCTCAACGAGTTGATCCCGTAAAGAGCGCTTACGTTCATCAGCTTCCATCTGTACAAGAGTTAATGACTTTCGACTTTGCTCGAATAATTCTTCATATAAATCTACAAAAGCATTTGACAATTCACGGCGTATTTCTACAGAAACATCTTTAACGATTTCCTCAAAACTACGTACCTGAGATTCATTAACTAATTGCAAAGCGCTGTAAACTCTTCGCCATACATCTGTATACTTCCCGCCAGCAACTTCGATTTGAGAGAGTAATTTTGTAAAGGCTTTAGAACGATCTTCAGCTGAGACATCTTCTAAGTTACGTATATCTTTAAACGCACGTTCCCAACCTTTAATCATAGGCTTTAAACGCTTATAGGTTTCCCACTCTTTTACAGTCATACCCTCTTCAATACGATCTATAAAATCTTTCCATGTATTAAGAGCTGCCTGCTGCTCGATCTCAGGTATAAGAACCATTTTACGCCACATCTCTTGCGCGGCAGGAGGTAACTTATCCATTTCAACTTCAAGTTGAACAGCTAACTCGGCAAACTGCTGTCGCATATCGGCTACGAGCTTCGGACTACCCATTACCTTAGAAGACAATTCCTGAAGTTCTCTTATACGATCTAATAACTCCTCCGGAAAAGCTCCATAAGCCTCTTCAATAGCTTTACGTACGCCCTCCCAAAGATCACGAATTTGTGACTCATCTATATTAAGCTCGCCCGACGCGCGTAGATTATAAAGAGCCTCAAAAGCTTTAAGCATCGAATCGGCCTTCGTACGTAATATATCAAGAGGCTCTTCTCCTAGGGCCCTAAAGTTATTTAAAGTAGCAGCTGAAATACTCGCAATCTCTTGTGCCAACGCATTAAATTCGGGAGGTACTCTCCCAAAGGCTCTTTCAATTTTTTCAACAACCTCTTCCCAAGCATCCCCGATAACCTTGGCTGATAAACGAGCATCTTCCGGAAGACGTCTATTTTCTTGTATAAGTATAAGTAACGCGGCGGCAGCTGCGCGAGCTTCTTTTTGTAATTTTGAGGGCATGTCAACATCAAGCGTAGACAGAGCCTGTATCATTTCTAATGTATATCCGGTCATACGTAGCGTAAGAGCTCGATACTTTTCGGGAATCTTTCCAAAAGCATTCATTAACTTAGGTACAAAACCTTCTACCCAAATTTTGGATAATTTCTCAGCTGAGTAACCTCCGTCGCGCCATATAGTATTAAAAGCCCAATCAGCTTCTTTGGCAATAGCAGCTAAGTGCTGGGGCATATCCATACCGAGTATCTCAAAAGACGCTTTTAAACGCGCGGTAGTAGCCCTACCTTCATTGAACGCCCTTTGCATTTCACGCATCTTCGCTCGTACTACGTCGGATACATTTGCCGTATTTAATAACTCCGAAACAAGCTCAGAAATTTGTTGTTTAAGACCTGCAGAAACGTCTTTAGAATTTGAGAGTTCCGTATACATAGAAACTAAAGATTTACGGAAATTATCTGTGAGCATATCACCTTCTGATATACCATCAAGAAGCCTTACCCACATTTGAACATAGTCAGAACCACTCTTTTTACCTGCAGCCAATTCCGCGGAAATCTCAGCTATACGAGCCTTTGTACCTGGCGTAACCCTACCTACCTCACCCACAGCATCTATTAGCTCAAGTAAACCTTCTTTTGTCGCATCCGTGTATACAGGTGTATTCTTTAACGTTGCGCCTAAATCATCCAAAGCCTTTTTAACTTCTAAAGTCATTGGTGCGCCACGTTGTAGAGATTCAATAACCGACTGCCAGCGATCGCGAAGCTCATCTGTGGGTTTTACAGAATTATCAACTTCTTCTGTTAAGGCCTTTAAAGCGCTTGCTAACTCTCTAGATGCCGCAAGTTCGGACCACTCTTCACGTACAAGACCTATCTGACGTAAAAGCCATTTAAAAGAATTACCTAAGAGTTTAACAGCAGCGGTAACATCTTCTAAACCAGCTATACCAAGTGTGATTGTCCTATAAAATACGTCTAAAGCTCCCGAGAGTAACTGAAGCTCCTTCTCTAAAGAAATTAACGCTTTAACAACTACAAATATAGCCGCAGCAATTAAAGCAAATTTAGCTACCAATAATAAGAAAGGCGCAAATGCTATACCGAGTGTTTTCAGTATTGCTATAGTAAGTGTCACTGCCGCTGTGAGTCCTGCGGCGGCGGCGCCGGCGAATAACAAATCGCCGGAAAATTGCGCGACTGCTGGAGTAATTTTCCTTAGAACCCCCATAAGCGAATTAAGACCCTCCACTAAACGTTTTACTGTGCCTAACCAGGGTAAGGCAGCTTGCGTACGGAGAGCATTGAAATTTTGTTTTAGTCGATCTAACGAAAATGCCATAGCTTTTGCTTGCTTTTCAAACGCAGCTTGTGTTTCCCCCGCGGCATGGAGCATTACATTATAATCTTCCGCGAAGCCCGATACCTGCTGAATCAAAGCGTTAACACCACGCAATGCACGCATCTGTCTAAACATCTGTCCGACCTGCTGGGGAAGAAGATCACTCAATTTTTCCATTACAGAAACAAGGCCTTCAGTCTGCAATGTGGTCAAATCTAAATTAAGTCCCAGGCGTGCGGCTGCCTTGACAGCATCTTCAGTAGGTCTAAAGAACTGTAACAGCGTTTGATTAATAGATGTAATAGCCACGCCCGTATCTAAACCTGCTCGAGTCATTGTAGTAACTGCGGCCATTAGCTCTTCAAAACTTACACCCGCAGCAGCAGCAGTAGCGGTAGCGCGACCTATAACAGGAGCGAGTTCTTTAAAAGTTGTAACACCTCTTCGAATAGTTGCGAAGAAAACATCAGAAACCTTTGCGGCCTGGTCGAACGACATATTATAGGCCATCAATACGGAAATAATCGCTTTGGTAGCTGTAGCAGTTGAAGTAAGACCTGCTCTAGCAGCACGCATAGAAACAATCAAAACATTCAAAGCATCAGAAGCCGGAATAGTCGCGGACAAAATATCATAAAGACCTTTTGCAGTCGCAGCGGCAGTTTCTCCAAACTCCGCCGAGAGATTTATAACATTCTGCGTGAACGTTTTTACCCATTTATTAACAAAAGAAAAAGCTTGCCCAGCCTCATCACGTAAAAGAGTTGCGACATTAGCCATGTCCTTCTGCAACTCGATCGCAGGTTTTAATTGACTACGTAATAGTAAAGCCCCCGCAGCCATTGCGGCGAATACTCCAGCCGCAATAAGTCCCATCTTACCCAATTTAGTATTTACGATTTCTATAGCGGCGGAAGCTATCTTAGAGAAAGATAGGATAGTTACTTTCGCTATGCGAAAACGCTTAATAAACTCCCAAATCTCTGCGACGAGCTTAATTTTTAAAATACCTAAAGCCATTTATTTTGCCTCAACCAAATCGGACAAACCGCTTAAATTGTGCTTTAATGCATTCGCACCGTCATGATCTACAACCTTACCGTCATTACTAGCATGTGGAAATTTAGATTTTTGAGTTGAAGATTTTTCATACTCCTCTTTCTGCATGTCCGCGGCAGCTTCTCTCATAGAAGAAATAGCGGGTATTAAGCGCCTTATAACACCCCGAGGCATACTAAGAACTTGCTCGGGAGTATAATGACAGTTTGCCGCGAAGTATGCGAGGATGAGAGAAACTTCATCTGCTACGGTTAACGGGGGCTTTTGTTCGTCCGACTCTGTAGATTTGCCCGTATTTTTCGCGTAGCACTTTCGAAGTCGACGTCCATACTCTCCATCAATTTGAGTAGCCTGGTCATCCTCGTTAGCAAAAAAGGGAGTAATACTTGAATAATAACGCCTAGTTCAAGCTTCTCCTCGACAAACTGTATGTCTTTCCCGACGATAGTAGCAGTTATACGTGTTATCTCATCGGGAGCCAGTTCCGCAATTTTCAAAATCAGGTCTAAAAGTTTTTCCTTACGCATTAACTCGGCTTCTTTGAAAACCTCGGTATCTTCAGCAGAAGTACCAGTAGCCGGCTTCTGAAGCTTTATAATAGTATCCCAAGTAAGGCCTAGTTGCTGACGTACATCTCCCAGGAGTTTACCAACGGATTTAACTACCTGTAGCTCCATACGCCAACTTGCTACAGGTATTTCCACAGTTTCATCTGTGTTAGTTTTAATCTCGGTGGGCATTGAGAGAAGCTCGCCAAGTCCTTCGATAGGATCAAACAAATCTTCTTTGCTTTTCTCGGTGTTCATAGAAGTCACTCTCCTCTTATAGACTTGTATTAAGCCTTTTCGTACACCAATTTAATAAGCCGCTTGTTACTTGCGACAGCTGCGCCGGTCCAATCAGTAGTAGATTCTACCGCATCGAATGTCATGGGGAACTCATGAGGTCCTTCCGCAAAAGCGACCTCGAAGCCTCCACCGGCTTCGGCTTTCCACAGGTAAATGGAAACCGTTTGTCCTGCCGGGGTAACGTGGACGAATTTCAGTGCGTATTGATCCACATCCATGGACCCACCGAATTCGAACGTTTCCAAGGACACATCAGACGATGTAACTCCCGCGCCAAGCGCGAGGGCCAGGTTACGCACGTTCCATTCCAGACCCGTGACATCCAATGTAACAGCTTCTTGAACCGCGAACTTCTTCACAACCGTTGCGGGAGATCCCTGTCTGTACTCAAGGATTTCTCGCGTGACCGCGAGCTTAGCTCCGACTGTTACAGCGCCAATGTCAATTGACAACTGACATCCCGACTTTCACCGGGGGTTGGACTATACCACCATCTCAGATGACTAAATTTACTCCCGAGATGTCCTGCGTATTACGACCAAGCAGCTTGCGCAAAAGCTGAAATTGATCGCCGCTTAAAGGACTCTGAAAAGTTGCTTCGGCATACATAATACCCATTCGTATATGCAAGCTTGCGTGTTCGTTTTGTCGGCATACTAATAAATTTGAACGTCTACAATCAAAGTTATTAGCATTTAAATGATGTACAACCTCACCTTTTTTAAGCGAACGTCCCAAGCACTTTTCTACAACGAGTAGATGTACAAATCGACAATCTTGATTACAACGGTTAAAACCGTTCTTAGACGCGGTAGGTATATAAAGAATTAAACCTGAGGCGACCCGATTTTTATGTACACGTAAACCTACTTTAGTAATATCAAGGTCTTCCGCATCTAGTAGTAATGTAAACTTACCAAATTTACTGTCGATATGAACACTTTGAAACACGCCAGTCTCCTTTAAGAAAGTCTCTGCAAAGCTTCGAGTTTCTCAACTCTAACTCCTCAGGATTGCCTTAGGCTCTCACCTTTAGGTTTCCCTGACCGAGCAGGATTTGCTATAATCATCACTGATTATAGGCCCCCAATTTGAGGCGTAGATCCGACAGCCCCGACATACAAAATACCCGGACCGAATGAAAATCGATCCGTGTTATACGAGGGTACGTTAAACGCCATAGTAACTCACCTCCTTCCAGCGTGTTAGAATTTTACTGCTTAGGCTTTGAAGCTGTTTGCTTAAAAGCCTCTTCATGTTCTTGAGGTACCTGAGGTACCCCAGAATTACTTTCGATTTTATTAGGCGTTGCACACCTTCTACAAAGCTCGGTAACTTTCACGTCGCTACCCTCGATGGAAAGGTATAAATCTTTGTACTTAATACGCAAAGTATTTTTATCAGGAGATAAAACACCCAACAAAAAACCGCATTCGCATTTCCACGGAACATCTTTTGCTCCAAGCTGTAGAGTGTCGTTTGCTTTAGGTTTAGACATAATACATCTCCTATTCAAAGTGCTTTAAAGCATTCTGTTGTGCTGCTTCGTAAAAGCCCATTAATGTGGACTCAACTTGCGCGAAGGTCTCAGTTATAAAATCGCGACCCACCATCTTACTTGTACCATAAATAATATCAGTTGCGTGAGGCGCTTTACTTTCATCAATACCTACACTACGTATTTTAGTACCATCAGATAAATCCTCACCAGTTTTTTCTAAAGCATTTACAAGAGTTCCGTCTTGCAGGTGAACAAGCCACTGAGGTCTATGAATAGGTTGAGGGTCTCGCTTCGCGTATGGATGATCTAAAGCCCTCAAATCTTTAAGTGAGTGACATGTAAGACTTATATTCGCGCGCATTTTTTCAAAAGTATACTCTTGGGCAAGTAACTCGGCCTTTTCGAATTCATCATCAATGGATCCTTCTAGGATCGCAAAATTGAGTAGCAAAGGAACTAAACCTTCGATGTATTTAAGCTTTTGGGCCATCTTGTCCGCGTGATCCTATAATGATATCCTGTTCGCCGATTATACCTGTAATACTCTGCACTAATCTTTCTAGCATCTGTTTCATAGGATGCTCTTCAGGAATTAAAGCCTTCGCATTCGTTACATAAGCTTGACCTTTTCTTATATAAGATAGGCCCAGCTCTTTATGTGCTTGATAAAAATTCTCATTTAACGAAATAGCATATTTTAAAAGGCGTTCCGCTTCAATACGATTTCCCTCGTTTATATAATGTAAAGCCAGATTAAATGCCGCTCGCGGATCTGCGGGGGTTTCTTGTAACTGCAGTTTATTCAAACGCTCATAAAGATTCAACTTGCCATCGAGACGTTTTGCGTCTGAAAGAAATCCGTGATGATGTAAAATCATATCCGTGCGCAATATGCTAACAAGATTTGCATGCATTGCGGCATCAAAATTTTCGTGTACACGCCCGGTATAACGCATTGTGGGTATATTACGAAAAAGCCTTACAGCTTCGGAAAGTGATACAGCTCCCCCAGGTTGGTGGTTGTATACGGGAAACATATACCCATCACAATCGTTATCCATCATCTTACGTATGGAAGGAATTTCGGCGTGTACGAAAGTTTCATCCCAATCCATAAGTAAAATCCAATCCTTAGAAGCTTTCTCAATTACTTGATTCTTTAATTTACTGAAATCATCTTCAAATTTCACGGGTATTATTTTTGATTTAAAAAGTTTCGCTGTTTTAACAGAGTCATCAGTAGATTGATTATCGCCAAAAATAATCTCATCGGCAAAATAACCGACTTGATCGAATAACTCCCAAAGCTTATGGCCCCCATTACGCACACATATTACCAAAGAAAGAGAATCATTTTCTACCCAGGGATATGTAATCATTTTACGTTGTATGAGGTGTGAATAATCTTCTGCACCGATGAGACCCGCGGTCTTTTCAGTATCGGCGTGCTCGTAAAATTTATACTTACGCATACACTTTTCAGGAGTACAATATCCGTAATGCTTTATACGAATATTTGTCCAGCGAGCACAATCGCGGGCAGAAAGGGCAATATTACCGCAGTGAAATCCTTTATCGGTTCCGGAGAAGATTTTTCTACCAGGCTCTGCTTTATACATGCGGAATCCAGCCATTTTTCCGAAAGTCCCATCTACACGAAAACGCTCCGTACCATCAAAGAAAGTTCTCCAATGAAATCCGTACATTTTTACATGCGGATTAGGTGGGTGCATCAAACGATCTACGTACGCACGATCGAATTTATCCTCGAAGACTTCATCATCATCGATAGATATAACCCAGTCGGCCTCCATATCGTAAGCCATTTGTACGAGTTGATTACGATCGCGCCGTTCGTCAAATTCCCTATCGGTAATTTCTGTACGCGTAACTTTGGGAAACTTTTTCGTAATTTCTACCGATCTATCGCCTGCGAGGGGATTGTCGACCAATACGGCAATTTCATCGCAGAATTCGGAAGCTTTCTGCAAACTAGTTGTAAAGTATGGATCGGGACCCTTAACCCGATAAATACCTACAAGCTTTTTAGGTCCCGCATTCTTTTTCGTCCACTTATCCAAGAAGATATTTCGAGGAGCCAACCCACCCTCAGAATCCTTAAATTCATCTCTACGGAGAGTTTGCGAACCGTGATGATGAACGAACGTGGAGCCATCAATTAAACCGTACCAGCCGGATTCATTCGCGCGCAGTAAAAAATCATTATCTTCATAACCTCCCGGAAAAAAACGTTCGTCTAGAAGACCTACGTCTTCCATAACTGCACGTTTGAACATTAAACAAAAGCCTGATAAAAAACCGGCTTCATCGACCTGGCTGATGTTACGTTTATGAAATTCTATCGAGAACTCATCCAGAGCTGCGATGTCGTATTTTACATTCGGAACAGCTTGACGCCCTCCCGCAAAATTTGTTGCAGGGCCTACTAAGCCTATACGGAGGCCCGTTTTCTTTTCGAAACGCCTCATAGATGTAAACATCTGGGACGTCCAATTAGGTGTAACTAAGGCGTCGTTATTCAAGAGTATAATAAAGGCTCCCTGAGCCATTTGCATACCCGCGTTACAGGCGCCCGCGAAACCTTTATTCGTATCGAAGCGTATATATTTAAGGTTAGAATGTTGCTTGGATAGATCGTTGATATAACCTTCGGTACCATCCGTGCTACCGTTATCGACGACGATAACTTCAAAATCTTGCGTATGGATAAAGATACGCGGAAGGGATTCGGAGAGTAAACGTACTCCGTCAATTGTGGGAATAACTACGCTGTACTTCATGTTTTTGATCCTCCTTAGGATTCTAAACGCGAAACAATAGATTCGTAATGATGAATACTACTTGAACCATACATAGGTTGTAAATTAGATTCTAAACAGTATGTAATACCCCCATCGATTAAATAATCGCCCTTTATAATAGAAGAGTCCTCCTTGCGGCACATAAATTTTAAAGGTTGATCTTGTACAGCTCCTACTACACGGACACCTTCGCGGGGTTGCGGCTCGTATATACGACCATAAATAGTACCCAAACTTCTACGCACATTTAAATTTTCGCCGGAGCGTAATGCACCCTGAACACGCATAGTACCCACGACGAAATTGGCCGTTGTTATGCCTACTAGAGTTTTAAAAAGATTTTGACTTATACGTTTATCTGCCTTGGTAAAAACTACGCGTTCCGCTATGCAAACATCACTTAGATCGGTCCCCGAAATTAAACATTCACCATAAATACTACAATCCAATACGCTTACGCGTAAGATACAGGATTCTGAGGGTTGGTATGTTATAGGAATAGATGTTGAAATAGCTGTTGAAGATACTAAATCAGAGCTATCCCTAGAATGTGTTACTTCGCGCATTAACGAATCAAAGCTCATCAAATTACCTTTTTATACTTTGTTACAATAGCTAATGCAATACTATCGAGACCCTTTAAAATCATTTCGTTAGCCATTTTATAGGAATAATCGCCAGAAGTTTCCGCTTGATAAACTACACCTGGCATAGCCTTAATAGCGTAACCTACTTTGTATATCAAATACTGTAAATCTTTCGGAGCTTCTCCGGATGCATAACCATTTTGATACATTAATAGAATAGCATCGCGGCCCACATCAAAATAATAATTATCTGAACGCCGCTTAATTATACCAGTAGAAGCTTCAATAATTAAATTATCATTTGTAATAAGCGCACTAGTATTAGTCAGCATAACCGAACTAGCTATGATAGGATAATTATTCGTCTTTATCTGGTAACGCCGCGTATCCCAAGGCGCAACTTCAATAGTCTCATTCTCCCAGTGTAATAAAAATTCACGTCCGCATAAACTATCTACGCGGGATTCAGATACATCAGTAACTACAGCAATATCAGCAACAGACATTGTCTCGCCCGCAACGGATAAAAATTGTTGAAATTGAGCACTTGTTAAAAGGCTCATTACAATCTCCCTCTTTGATTACTTATCACTACGATCTCCGACAAGAGACTCTATACCAGCAGAAAATAAATCATCGGCAACTATTTCAGCTACCTCCGCATTCACTTTTCTGGCTATTGCTTGTGTCTGCTTCAATATGACTCTTAAGGCAGTTCTATGATCCACTGCCGCGGATGTTAAACCACCGATACCTTTTGTATTACTTGACACTGCTTCTCTCAATTCCATGTATTCTCTTGACTTATAACCCAAACTCCATAAAACAGTACTGCAGTTTACCAGGAATACGATTATCACTGTAAAGCTTACTAGCATTTTTACTTTCCTACTCGACCAGTGAGCAAAATCGACAGAACTTCCGCGTCCAGTATCTCGAAATTTCATCATTCAACTCCCATCACTTTGGCAATTTCTGCTTTAAGCAAGCCCATAACTTTTCCAGGTTCAATCCCCATTATTTTATGCCCCCACCCTGCCGCCTCCGACAACTCAACTACCACTATTCCTTGGCAATAAACAGTTTCTACTTCGAGCTTATCTGCGGGACCTGTTATTCCACCCTCTACATTTACATCAAATGAATACACGTAACCATCCGCATCTGTAGTTCCCTGACCTCCAACAATAAACCAATCTGGAACACTTGTTGCCATTATATAAAACGGGTCTCCTTGTGAAACTTCAAATTCGATGCTATCAACCGCTACTCTATATGAATCTGTAATAGACCCATCAGTCTTGTTTGCCCTAAATGTACGTAACCAAGCATCAGAATCGGAATCAACATAAGATTGCACAATAAGTGTGTCTACCGTAGTGGGTGCCATCGAACGCGGTTTATATGCAACTACATTAGTTCCGCTCTCTACAACTGCATCTCCCACTACATCTCCAGTTGCAGCTGTGATATCAAAAGTATAATGATTCGCCCCCGTTGCACGAGAAGCAAGGATATAATATTGTGATGTTGAAATCTGATACATTTTATCTGAAGAATAGAAATTCAATGGATGAAACTCAAACGCATCTATAACAGCAGTTATAACACCAGTAGACGCATTTACTCCAAAAGTAGATAAGAAACCATCCGAACCTGCTCCCCAACCTGTTACAATATAGTGGTTGCTTCCCAGATAACATAACTCGGGGACGTAAGTTACATTTGTTATGTCCAATGAATCCACTTTCGTTGGATTAATATCTCCCGCATCTGTAATAGAAAAAGTGGCTGCTTTTGTATCTGCTCCGTCAAAATAGGACATCGTGAAATAATTAGAAGACGGTACTTGATGTATTCTCGGCGAGTTACCATAAACTGCAAAGTCAATCGAATCTGTAGCCGAAGCCGCAATCACTCCTTCAGCGGATATCTGAATCGTTGCCATTTTGCCTACATTATCTGAAGCAGACCACACTACAACATATTGGTCTGTACCAGTAATCTTGATCATATCAATTTGCTCTTCTAAATTAACGGCATTAGTTGCAAGTGTATATGTATCAATAGGTGCATCTGATATTGCCCCCGATGCTGTTGCTAAAGAAAAAGTAGAAAGAGATGCTTTAGAAGGTTGTACAACCGCGGATGCAAAATATAATATCTCGCCAACGTTCTCTGTCGTAAAAGAATATACCCAACCATCAACATCAGCTTTAGACACCACCAATAAATTTGCCTGCCCTGCCCCTTTACGTATATCAAAATACCCATCCGAAGTTGTTATGAACTTAGAACTTCTAAGTCCTACGGGAAATTCTCCTGATTCCTTACTTAAAACAAATGTATGCAAGTACAACTGCTTATCTGTTGTATTATTGATATATCCTGAATAACATAGTGAATCAACAACATTATCAAATATAGGTCCTGTTATTGGAGTAATCCAAGAAGAAGCCAAATTCAGCCAACTATCAAGAGGGGTATCTGATAAATCAGCCGTGGTTGGATTTATAGACATTGTATAATAATCCAATTCTGTTCTATTCGCAATATCTGATATCACTAAAAAATTATTTGTACCGGGTATCCTAACAGGTCTTGGGTATCTACCTGTTGTTTCCTTAAGTACTATAGTCTCAACAACACTTGACACTTGACCTGTTGTGGTATTTAAAGTCATTGAATTACAAGTTGGATCTGATGCAGCATTCATATATGTTGATGCAAAAGCAATACCACCGCACCACTCTAATCCCCTCAATGTTCCATTAACGCCTGAATCAACTTCATTATTCAATGTGATAGAACCATCGGACTCTGCTATAGTAACTCCATAATAGTGAGGTTGCGCGGTAGCTTCCGGACTTGAACCAATAACCCAATGTTCTGTTCCCGAAACATAATTGGCATATGAATGCCTTGCATCATCTGTTTCTATTTCTAAAGAATCATTAAACACTGTTGAAATGTTGGTTGCATCAGAAAAATCCATGGTACACACCCACAGATCGTCGCCAGTATCTTCTAATATACCCATGGCAAAGTAATCTGTAGACCCAACCTGCTCGAAAAACATATCATGCCCTTCGCGGATTAACCAACCTCCAAATTGTTGCGTATCTATGACTCCACCTATAACAGCGTCCTCACCCATATCTACTATAACAAACTTTAAATATCCAGGTTCATCACGATATGCAATAGCAAAAGTGTCCGTTGCTATCTGTACGGATATGCCACTTCTACATTGCCCAGACTCAAACTCCAAACTATCAACTAAAACAATTTGCCCAAATTGCGCAGAGACCTGCGGGACAAACAATAAAAATGCTATCAATAGTATAAGCTTTTTCATGTTAATTTACCTCTACTACCACGTAAGACGGATTGAAATAAATACATGTAGTTGATTCTACATGTCCGCACGGTGCTAATTGATCTCCCGTGTCCGACGGTTTACCAGCCTGCTGTACCAATGAACCTGATGTTGTATCATCTGGATATAGAAGATTTGCCATTCCATCACCAACAGTCCAACTCCAATCAGTGTCACAAACCCATCCTAGCACTAAAGCAATACAAGCTTCTCCATCGGCCTTTCCTTCTAGTGCAACACACATTGCTGGCATTGTGGTTATAGCATCGGCATCTGTTAAATAGTATTCACCATCATCCTTCTTAACTAATGCCTGGCCGAATACTACAGTTTCTCCAACCGTAATAGAAGTTGTCTGGCCTGAATAAGTTTCATTTACAGTCAAGCCAGCGTTCCATTGAACTGCGGACTTTGCATCCAACTGATCTTGAACGTTGGATGATACCGTACTTATATATCCCAACTCCGCCGCAGATACATCCGTTTCGTACGTAGTAGCTGCAAAATTACCTGCTACACTCAAATCACCACCGCTAGGTGTTAATGTGGCATCACCATCACCATCAACTCCAAGTGTTAAACTATCCGCTCCATTAGTATGTGTCCATATTTGTTGCGGAGCTGTTGAATTCAATATATGTAAAGCTGCTTCTGGAAACGCTGTCCCGAAACCTGTATTTCCACTGAAATAATTATCATCTCCACCAGCCTGATATATACCGTATGAAAGTGTATCTCCCTGAACATCTTCTATATATACACCAAAAGCGTTGCTAAGAACTCCACGACTGTTTTGCACATAAATGTAATCTCCATAAGCATTTGTCAAAACAGCATTATTGGAGTTATTGCGTACGTATATATTATTGCCATAAGCATTTGTAGTAAGTCCTTCGTTGTTAATATAAGTTTTAGTACCGTACGCAGCAGTACTTGCAGAAGCAGAACCTATTAAAATACCATTATATGTACTATAAAGGTTTGGAACTGTCCCAGTACTTTCATTGTTGATTTGGATATCCACTCCCCAAAGGCCTACACAACTACCATCAGTTCCCGCCGAGACAACATTGCTAAATGCTGATATGGTTCTATCACCTGTTGACGTCGTTTTAGTTACGATATTTCTAAAGCCATACGAATTTCCTGATGCGGCATTAGTAACAGAAGTTTCTATATTTAAATGCCCGAGAGCACTTATTGTCCCAATGCCGACGTTACCGCTAGATAAAACCGAAAGAGCCGGTGTTGCACTGTACGCCGCATTATTTATTGAGGGGTAAACACCCCAGTACCCAGTTGGCGCCGCAGCGTCTTGTACTGATCGAGCATCCAACATAAACTCAACTGGCTGGCTTGCTGCTGTTGCATCTGTTTTCCATCCATTAGCCTGCATTGTTAAACCTGGACTCCATTGCTGTGCTCCAGCCGCTGCATTTGTGGTATTCTGTAACCTTAAACCAAGTGCATCATTGGGAGTGACACCCATTGTACGCGTAGCACTAAGGGTGCCGGAAACCCCAAAATCTCCATCCGCCGTTGAATGTACATAAACAATATTTCCAGATGATCCTCCTAATGCCACAATATCATCCAATTGACTGTCTATGGTTCCAGAACCCGCTTCCACTAATCCATATGCAGCACCGGTACCATCTTCCTCCACGTGGATATGGTTAAACATTAATCTAATCTCTGCACTCAAAACATAAATACCATACGCATTATTGTCATGTGCATGAACATGTATATCATTATAAGAATATTCAAGTGTTGTTGCTGTACCTGCAATATACCCAAAACCAACTGTAAACGTTGCATCATTATCGTCTACATCCGCAGTACAGAAATTCATATCTATTGTACCTGTTGTGGTGTGAGCAAAGATTCCCGATGCAGTTGCCGTTCCACTATTATCAATATCAATGTTAGATATCTTGTATAAGTTAAGAGTCGCTCCTGCACCACAATAAAACGGCGTCTTCATCCCATTAGTAGTTGCGCCTGTATGTCTATATATCGCTTTCCCTCTATGGATATTTAACGTCCCGGCCCCTGTTACATTTGCAATATGTGGCTGATCCACACCGGCAATTGCTGACGCTGTTGCAAGATATAATGCACATTCGCGTACACTGGCCGAACCAGTACTAATTGTAATCGCATCTTTAGTACCGTCCGTCGGCGCTGTTAATTGAATAGCCATATTAGAAATGGAATTGTGTGTAAAAGTGGCAAAATCAACGATGTTGGCATCCGCTTGAGTCAAAATAATATTTTGACCATGCCCCATCCCAATAATGCTCACACTATCAATATCAAATGTTATTGTTTCTGTATACGTCCCAGGAAAAACAAGAATTGTCTCTCCACCAGAACCTGCTGTAATTGCCGCTTGAATTGTAGTATAATCACAACCCGTTGCACCTACAGTAAAAGTACTTGATGGGTCAAAATCACTTTTACTATTAAATGTATCCCAGTCTCCGCCTGTTAAAAACCCCTTTACCCCAGTGGCTGCTGCTTGCCCATTTGTATAATCAATAGAAATTACTCCTGCTGCTGCATCAAAATCATTTGTTGCGAATGCTGCAGCACCTTTGGTTGCTCCATTAGCATCTGCATCATCTATTGTAATTGCAGAAGCAGACACTCCCATAATCTGTGGGGAGTTAGAAACATTGACAGGAGTCGTTCCTGTTAAATTACTTTTACTTAATGCCGGCTCCTTCCCATCAATTTGACCTTGAACAGCACCACTTAAACCAGATACATACCCTATTTCCGTTGCGGTTGTAGCTGATACACCCAACGCCCCTCCAGCAGTTGACACCAAAGCTCTACTCGCAGTTAAACTTACAACAGGCTCAAAGTCTGCCGGGTTCTTCCATACATAACCATTGGTTGTCGCATTTACTGCCAAAAGATAGTTTGCAGTTCCAATACCCAAACTTCCAACTATATTGGCTGAAGTACCATATAATATTTCATATGCGCCTACTGATGTAGGGTATGTTGCTGTGCTCCAAGTGACTGCTCCTGCTCCAGATGAACGCATAATCTGACCAGCTGTACCATTTGCAAGAGCAACACCAGTACCTCCCAAGCCTAAAGCTATAGGGTATGAAACGGTACCACCACTTGACATCTCTGTCCAAACTCCACCTATGTAGCCGTAGAACTTATGCGCAACGGAATTGTAATAAAACATCCCATTGCTCAATGTAGTTCCTGGAGCTGAAGCAAAACCCGGCACGCCGAAGCGCGCGTTCTCACCGGCAAAACCGAAATTACCTCGCAAGGACAGTGACGTGGCTTTTTCGATCACTTTCTTCGGATCTCGGGACTGCCCGGAGCTTACACCGCAAAGGGCTAAAATACATAACCCTATAATTACGCGTTTCATGATTTACCTCCGTCAAAAATCTATTAAGAAGCCACTACGGCTACGATTTCATAAGTTGTACCCGCACCACTACCCTTCATTTTAAAAGAGGCTACGCTAAGCTCAACGTTCCAATACGAGCCTGTCTCGAGCGTATAAAAGGTAGTCCCAGCATCGAAGGATACGAGTAGATTATTACTAGCATGTGTATTATGGATATTAAGGTTTACGGAAGTACCGCCGAGGGTAATAGTAGCGGCTGTAAGGCCAACTGAGCCATTGTGATGCTCAGGTGTATTAGAACATGCAGCTGTACTTACGAGAAGACGCCCGTTAGTATCACAACGAAGCATCTTAATACCAGAACCTGTATACGCCAGTAAAGCGGGTACATGGTTCGAATCCCTTGCAGCAATTTCATTCGCCATCGGTAAACTCCTTATTAAGAGACCCTCCAGAGTTTACTCTGCAAGTATACCACCGAGTTACTTGCAGTAGCTCCGGAGTTCTTAACAGGCTACCTCGGCTGTCTCGGCATTTTAGAGGGTTCAGTTTGCACTGTTTCCTCAGACAGCAAACCACGGGCCTGTCGAAATTGTTTTTCATCGGTGTACTTAAAACCTAAGCCTTCAAGGCGTCGAGCCCAGAGAAATTTGTCGTCGGGAATTTCGCATACCGAGTTTACAATATCGATTGCGCCGTCGTAAAAAGTTTCCTTAAAAGGAACTTTGACTTCAATTCCATTACTGGGTGTATGCTTCATATAAATCATATTTACCTTCTCCTATCAATTCGGATACTATCGCGTCATGCACGTCATCCAGTTACCGAATTATGAAGTGCTGCCGCTGATTCCGATCAAACGCACATGCTTCTCTGCGTTGGCAATAACGAGCGCTTCATCACAATACAGATCGAACTCGTCAAACTGCGAGCTGGTTTTCGCCAGGGGTTCGATCGTGAGGGGCGTTAATTCCCCGACCCAGGCAAACTCGGTGTCCAGGATGTATAGTGACGAAGCATCCCCACCTGTGTATGCCGCTACCGAGGCGCCTCCCGAAGCCATTAACATCGTATCGAGGATGTTCGTGGACGTAAAGATCGGGATACCGTTGTAAGTCATGACTTTAAAACCGCCGCGGACTTCAACGATATTTACGAAGCGCTGCTGGGACTGCAGGAGTTGATTGAGTACCCGGCGCGATCGCTTCGACGCGATGATCATATTAGGATCCCCGGAACAAGTATCGATAGCTTGATCCAGTTTTGCCAGCGTCATCGGACCGGCACTTGTCGTAGTGGCACATGATACCGTCTGAGTGACCAGGATGTCCAATCCGTCGTACTGATTGGCGCTGCTGGTGATACTTCCACGGAATAGGGCCCAATCATCGTAGTCCTTGAATTCGACTACGCGAGCCTCGATTTCCTCAGCGAGGACATCGATGTAACTCCGCCCGATAGCTTGCATCTTACGTGTGACTTTGCCCTTTGCGGCAATAGTCTTGTAAGGAAACTCAACACGGGCGTAACTACCCTGATCCTCGTCGATCGTATCCTTATCGGCGACGAACTGTGCACCTGTGGTGCCAGGCGTTCGACGATTCAAATACCAGGAAGGACCTGATCCACTTTTTCGGGGTAAATTCTGACGCAGCGGATTCTTGAACTCGACGAGGTGTTGCAATACCTTATCGATTTCCGGCTGGATAAGAACCGTTCCGGCGTCATCAGTGCCCAAAGATTTGCGGATGTCGACCATTGCTAACTCACCTCCTCTCAAGTCGTTGGCTGCATTTGGTCTTTGAGGGCGTAAGACAGGATCGTCATTAACTGATCCCGAGGTTCTTTGCCCTCCAAGGATTTAGCGATTCCGTCGCGCTCTGTCTCAACCTGCTCATCGGTAAGCTGTAGACCCTTCCGGATCGGGATAGCATTAACGGATTTTTGCAGGGTATCGATCAAAGCGGACTGTCCGCTTACGATTTCTGCCAGCTGTGTCACCGCCGTGTTGACGGTTTCGGAATGCTGGTCTTTTTTCGCGAGCGCATCTACCAGGGATTTGACAATCCCGGTTTGATCGCCGGCTGCGGCTTCGCTGGCCTTCTGCAGGTCTTCTGAGGCCTTGGAAATGGCTTCGTCCATGCTTAGGCCCTTTTCAACGTAGCCCAGTAAAGCCTTCTGGAAATTCGCATCGGCCAGGATGTCCGCGGTGAGATCCGTCTTCGGAGGCTTTTCCTCCGCGGCGGCTTCGTCGGCTTTTTGCGTTACAGCTGCATTGCCGGGCAGTACAATCTGGAGCGTATTTCCGGAGGGTTTTTCTTCCTCCGAGGCTTTTTGAGCGGCGGGATCTTCTTCTGCGCTTACGCCACTCTTTTTAAGCGCTTCGGCGGCTTCGCCGATTTTGCCGAACAGAGCTTTGATCGCATCCGTAGCATCCTCGGGTACCTGGCCTGCGGCTTGAATGATAGCGTCGATGTTGGTGTTGGCAGCCTGGATAGCTTTCTCAATATCACCCAGATTTACAGCATCTGCAGCGGCTGCACCATCGGCTTTCTCAAACCCTTCAGGTACCTGAAGTGTAATCGTCTGCGTCCCGTCTTCGGCCTTTACGATTTGAATCGGGGAAGCCTTTTTTTCGCGTGCCTTCTTCATAAATGTGTCACCTCCTTCCTGGGATGATTTGAAGGCTTTCTCTATGTGGTACGCCATAGGCTGATCTTGCTTCTCAACATACCATTTGAAGTCTACTTCAGCCTGTGCCGATACCGACACAATAGAAATTTCATTAATAGTCATCGCTTTAATATAACGAATAAGTGTATTAATTTGAGGTACATAACGAATATCAAACGCAAGAACTTTCCCGCGCATGGAAAACTTTCGAAGAACGCCTTCTTGAATCTTTTGCCAGACATCCGCGCGAGTTTTCGAAATAAGCACCTTAATATAAATAGCATCACCTAAGAATTTATAAGCGGCTATCTTACCCACTTCTTCGTCGTTATGATGATTATATAATACAGTGGAATTAATATCAAGATCTGGCAGGGCTGTTTGCATCGCAATAGGAGACACTACATCGTTTTGATAATCCATCTTATCAATAACTGCGCGGCCTTCGATATACCACTTTTCCTCGGTCCCCTTCTCCGCATTCGTCGAAGGTTCTGACCAATATTTTGTAATGGAGAATGGTGCATCGAAAGGTACACTACATACATGATCTCCATCAGGCTTTTTCAAACTCGAAGGCGCTGTAGATACGCTGCTATGCGGCATGATTACAACTCCTGTTTATGGGCGAAATCGAAATTTACTTGGTTAAATCTCTTTATAGAAACTTTAATTAGCCATTTTTAGTTTAGTAAGTATTTCTATTAATAAAATTACGTACAAAGTAAATTACAAAGTTAAAAGTGTTTGTCCATATGGGAAATTACTTGTTGAAGTTCCTCCAGCGTGGGTTGCTGGAAATAAAATATAGGAGCATTCCAATTAATAGGTCTTATACGTCCGTATCCAAAAGGCCAACGTTTTCCATCACATATAAAGAGTTCTTCTATTTTCAATTCAGGAAAGCCTCTACCAGTATCCCAACTATGCCATTGTGTTGCGAGTAATTTATCAATGTAAGTCGGTAAATATTTATACGAAACAAACGTAAAACAATGTTCGCCCCGCGAAAGATCTTGTAAGTGCGGCGTCGTACTGAATGCTATATTAACATTGTTCTGGCGCGCCCAATTGTAGGCGCCTAATAATCCCACAACAAAACAATCTTGTTCAATAAACATAAAATCCATTTCGTTACAGTAAGCATACATAGCGCCGGTCATTTGCGTAGCACCAGAATCGTTATGGTGGTGTTGCGTGGGAGAACGTTGTCCTCGTATAACCACGACATCATTTTCGGGAGGAATCCAAGCTGTTATTTCGCAGTCAGATTGGTATATAACAAGCGCGCCTAAATGCTCAGCCAATTGCTTTCTTATATGCGGCATCCAGGTATCCTTTAAAAAAGATGCCGTCTGCACTTGGGAGGTCACTTTTGTATTATTGTGACCTTTAGAGTCGGCGTACCAACCTACTGTAACAGCTACTTTTCTCATCCTTTATTAACCTTCCCCGATTCTTCCAAGTAAGTTAAAAAGTCTTCTGATTCCCTGTTTACCTCAGTAGTATCACGATCTATATACTCGAATATCTTTAAAATATGTCTGCGTCCTTCAGGTCCATAACCGTAAAAATTATAATGATCAAGATTTCTATCAACGATCTGTATTCGATATTTATCAGGTTTGTACCATATATCGCATCCAGGTAAAGGTAAAAAATGTGTGCATGCTATAATGTTAAAAGGTACTTTTTTTAAAGCTTCTATATTCAAACGTACAGTTTCGCGTGTTTGAAAAGGCGTACGAATCATTAATAAAACTCTCGAAGAAATTCCCAACCTATGCGCGAGTTCTAAAGCTTTAATGCTATCCAGCGCAGTAGCTTTCTTATTTAAACCTTTTAAGACCGCATCGTCGAAACTTTCTACGCCAAAAGAAAACTCTTTTAAACCCCCTTCTTTGGCCGTACGCCATAATTCCTCGTCTAAAGGTTTTACACGTGTAGAAATACGAAATTTAATGTTATACTTAGCAAATAATTCAATCAGTGAAAAGCAACGTTTACGATCTGTAAAAAAGTTTTCATCAGCAACTCTTAACTGATGTATTCCGTAATTCTGTGTAATATCAATAAGTTCATCTTCTATAGAACGTAAATCGCGAAAACGCACACCTTTATTTAATTTTTTAGCTGCACAGAAAGCGCATGAAAACGGACAACCCCTACTTGTAAGAATCTGCGTACTTTGACCTTCGTCATACTTCTTTCCATACGCAAATATATCACCACCTTGATGCCGAATTAAATCTCGAGAAGGGATAGGCAAAACGCTTAAATTCTGAATGGACTTTCCTACATAATACTCTTTAAGCCTGCCCTTTTGAATGTCATCTAAGACCTTCAAAAAAGCATATTCACCCTCTTTTTCTACTATAGCATCGACATATCTCCAATCAACATATTCAGGTGTTATAGTACCAGGACCACCTAAAATAACCTTGGCTAAAGGAAACTTCTCTTTAATAAGCTTCGCAAATCTCCCAGCCTCCAGTAGTTGCATAGATGTGCACGTGATACCATAAACATCAGCTTTCTCTACTAAATCAATTGCGATCTCTTTAATATAAAAACTTAAATTCAAAACCTCAACAGAATAATTAAAAATTTTTAATTGTGCCGCGATGTATAAAATACCCAGAGGCACTTGAGCTCCAGGCTGTTTTAAATGCGGTGAGGGTGGATTAATCAAATTTATATGCATATTACACACTCTTTTACACAGGGGATTTTTTTAAGAATTCCAAAAAGTCTTTTTCCGAGAAACGTTGCGCGAAATAAATCTCTTGATCGTAATTAATTGGCCGTAGCATACCATGTCCAAAAGGCCAGTACTCCGCAATGTCTGCGAAGGTATTATGAAACTGTATCTCGGGATTTATAAAACGTTCGAGCCCCTTATTCCACTGATGCCACAATCCTTGATTTAAGCGGCGCATCATTTCGGGTAAGAATTCTCGAGATACAAATGTAAAACTAGGTTCGGCCCATCCCGACTTAAATGAAGCTTGACTGCCGTAACCGTAAACAATGGGTTTATTCCTTGCCCATTCCAATGCAGCCCTAAAATTATGTATAAGACAATCCTGTTCATAAAAGACATAATCTAAATCGTTACAATACGCATACATAGCTCCGGCCATCATAGTAGCCCCCCAATCATGAGCGGCTCCCATAATATAGGGTGAAGTTCTTCCAGGGCTCGTATCACGCTTAGCATGACGCTTGCCATGTAATACTTCAACACCTTCAGGTATAGGATCCGGGGGTACCTCACACTCAGATATATACAATAGAATAGCTTCAGGATTAAGCTGAGTTTTAATCCTCGGGACCAAAGTCTCCGCTAAATACTGAGGTTTAAACAGCTGTGGAGCCAATTCTATACTACCACGCGTACCGCCTCTTTTGTCAGCGTACCAACCGATCGCTACGCAGACTTTCGGACGTACGGATGCTGTACGAGCTACGGAGGGCTTCTTCGCGTAGTACTCAAAAATACGCTTATGAAAAAGTTCAACTAACTCAGGCTTCTTCTGTACAAGTTCACGCACAGTATGATAATTAACATGATGACAAAAAGTACTATGATCTACAACATAATGCATTTTACCTTCACGTACCAAACGGAAAAAATACATTTCTTGATTCTCAGAATCTTCTCCGTAGTGATCAATATGATCTTGCGCGTGGAACGCTACCGCGTGCGTTGAAATACCCCGATCACTCATTAATGCGTATTGTTCGTAATTCGAACTCGTAATATATTCGCGGGTATTCTGAGTTTCCGTAAATTTAATAAGATCTTTCGGGTGTGCTCCATAGATCGCATCGAATAAAACATTTTTAAACTCTATAGGATCAGGCTCGTGCCACATCCACGTACATTCTTCAAGCTTCTCCAAAAGATCCGGCCAGAACTTTTTTAAAAATATACGCGTAGTATAATTATTAATAGTGGATACCGGAAAGAAAAATGCTCCCCTCTCAAAGAGAAATTTATCACGCTCTGAGATAAGTATATTATCTTCGTCTACCTTAAGGATAACTTCATCGGGGAAGCGTTTAGCGAAATCATTAGTTATACGCTGTATAAAAGGCTTAGTATTTTTCTGCCCTTCGACGTACGCAGGTCTTATCGTATTAACATGAGCCTCTTGAGCTATAGTTGCGATCTTATGCGTACGTGAGTCCGTATTACCATTATTAAGAACGTAAATTTCTTCCTCGGGTAACCACATCTTAAGAGCATCTAAACAATTCTTCAAATGATGTGGCTCTAAGCAGGAAATAACCATTGTCTTCATTACTAAACTCTCCTATTCAAAAAGTTCTAGCCAAGACACCATTGCGGCGGTCGTAAGATTCCAATATTTACCCGACAAAGATTTATCGAGATGCATAGCTAACTCTTTATAACATGCAGAATAAGTAGTACCTCTTAAATAGGCTTTATCGACGATTTCCCACAAACTTTCGTTAACGTGATAGCCAGGCTTTTCTTTGTCTAAATTCTTCCAAGGATCTGAAGCCCTTTCATGCCATATTACGGGAAGCCCTGATACTACTGCGTGGCCTAAATGATCGACTATTTTCTTCGTAAAAATACCCGCCCAAATATCACCAAATCTGTCGTAAACGTAACCTTTACCCATAAGTAAAAAATACATAGCTGGAACTACTTCTCTTGTAAAAGCTACATTCATACCACACATGGGATAGTAATAACCTAAAGGAACAATCTGCTGTATAAAATCGTACACATACGAACTGTCCGAACGCGTAAGTTGTGTTAAAGCGTCTAAATCGGGTACGTTTAACCATAAACCATGGCTAATCATAACTTGACGCGCTTTAGTAATATTTTTATACGGAATACCTCGAGGACGTAAACCCTCGATAGTAGAACGCCAAATATTCTCTTTCGCAGGAGTTGTAAGTTGCTCGATATGTTTTGCAATCACTCCATAAGGTTGATGCTCTTCTCGCCCCTCATATTGAAGCTGCGTTGGGGGATAACAATCATCATCCAGAGTAATAATATGAGAAGCTCCATCCTGATAAGCTTTCCAATATCCATATGAACGTACACAATCAGTTTTACGAGGTATTATCCATGAATAACCGCCTAAATCTTTATCGATCTCCCTCCAACTATAATGTGCGTATCTAAAAGAACGTTCTCCAACATCAAAAGTAATATCAGGATTGTCCTCTATAATATATACGCGCACATTCTGCTCTGTAAATTCTTGAGACCATTCCTTTAGAAAACGCTCTATACAATCTTTACGTATAGTGGGCACTACGACGGCTATAAAACTCATGTGAGTTCTCCCTCTTTAATATGCTTACGGGGCGTATCTATATAAGAACGAATAGCCTCTAATAACGGAGGTACCGTAGGTTTTATGAGCTCCATATTATTAGGACGATTTATATGAAAAGGGAAAAGATTCGGTCCAAAAGATACACAAATTAAAGGTACTCCCAAATGATAAGCTAGACAAGCTATCGCACTATGTAACGTAACCACAAAACGCGCAGAAATGAGTAACTGCGCGACTTCGGAAAAAGAGCGTGAACCTTTAAAAACTACTTGTGGCCCGGGAATACCGCGTTCGTTCTCTCTACCCACACTATAGACAGTACGACCTCTAAAAGCATTGGAATGTATAGAGTATAAAGCATCACTGCACTTCCATGTAGATACTGTAGTAGGTTGTACAACGATATGATCTTGAAGAGGTGCGGGATCTCGCAAGGCAACAAGTGCATCCGTGCGTCTATCGAATTCAACACCTGCTATGTTAAAGCTTGTATGAACCATGTTAGGGCATACAAGCTCGGGAAACCAGACATCAATTTTCTCCACGGGGGGTACTACTACATCATAACTAGTTATATCAACATCTTGAATGTTTAATAGCGCGAATTCTTTTACGTCGGGATAGCCTCCAGGAAGACTTTTCATCTCGGAACGCGCTTCACTAGAGATATCCATCCCTACAATACAATCACGAATAAATTCTACCGCGGGGGCGGCATACTTACCGTGAATCCAATGAACATGATATTTTTGACAGGCACGCTTAAGAAACGGTATAATATGAAAAGTATCACCGATTCGTAGGCCCCCCAGAATTAAGAGCATCTGAGGTTTCTTCCTCGGCTGCTTGAGCATCAGGTGCTTCCTCCATCATTTTTAGCATTTCAGCTTCTTCAGCAATTTGTAGTACGGACAAAATGGAACGCGCATCATACTTTTGAAAGAATACTAGAGCTTTCGACATCACTTCTGCGGGATCTGTAGAATCGAGAACTTTACGCATCTCAGAAGGTTTTTTCTTTTTAGCTCCCTGAATCTTTGGCTGTGTGAGAACATCCCCGGCATCTTCCGTACCAAGCTCTTTCTCAGTAACTTGAACCTGTACTATATCAACGATAGACTCGCCGAGTATATCATCAGTAGGCACAACTATCATTGCCCGGGCTACCATCTCCTTGACAAGCTTTTTATAATAAACGACAAGAGTTTCTTGTGTCCAGCCTGCAATTTTAATTGCTCTGGACATATTTCGATAAAAAGCGTGGCATATTGAATGTGCAAAGTAAAGATCCTGATCTTCCATCTTAGCAGGATCCTCCTTACCATCCAGTTTAAATACGTGTGCCCCCTCAAACGCTTGTGCGATCTGAGGATTTATACCCGGAGGCAATTTAGGTTTCACAGGCATAATTTACTCCCTTGTCCTTTCAACAGGCTGTTCTTCACGACTACTCCCGACATCAGTTTCTTTTTGTTCTTGCTCGGTAGCTTGCTCGGTAGTACCTTCTCGCGTAGCAGTCTTCTTTTCATTCAAAGTCTCAGAAGGTAACGCATTTAAATTATCAACGAAGACCATACGTTTACCTATCAATATAAAACGTCTATCTCCACCCGGTATAGGCGGAAAGCCATCTTTTGAGCGTTCCTCATTAATTGAACGTTGCCCTGTGATTACGTAAGTTTTAGACGCGGCAGCTCTTTGCTGCTCGGGAACGGTATCGCGTATTATAAATTGAAACCTTACATCATCGTAGCCCATAGGCTGCACGATCTCGTTGTTTATCTTCCAAGCAACTCTACGTGCGAGAGGCTTAATAAGTTTTATCTTTTGAAGTTTCTCAGTAAGCGTAAGGCCTGTAGTATCACTTCCCGCCACGTCATATTCAATATCGAAATTACGATAAACAATACGATCGAGCCTTTCGGAAAGCTCCATAAGCTGCATTTCAGAATTTGAGCGCGTAAGAGGTATCCACTTAGCATCCTTTACGTTATCGATTACGCGTATTTTTCCCTTACCAGATTGACCCTTACCCTCATGAAAATCTGCGCGGGCTCTTTTATAAGCTTCCTCGCCTATCTCGCCCAGCGTAAGGATTCCGGGAGGTATATCATCTTCGGTAAAGGATTCAGCAACCCAATCGATTGAGAATAATAATGCGCCAATCTCGTTAATGACGGATTCAATAATAGGTAGGCCAAATTTTGAATATGTAGTGGGATATAAACGTATGAATACAACTTCTTCACGCGCGAATTCAATATTACGGCTAGCAGCATCAAATTTCTGTATGTAACCGTGTAGAACACCATGATCATCTTGAACGGGAAAGAAAGTAGCCCCGTTACGCGCCCACAGCTCAGATAAATGGCCTCCGACATTAAAAACTTTTTCAATAACGCCGCGGTCTAAAACCATAACGTCTAAGAGAGCTTGTTGAAGTAAATCCGCGAAGCTCTCTTCATTAACATTGGGATCGTTAAATAGCTGCGTGAGTTCCACTATGTTACGTATCGTACGAGGTTTTACCTTACCTTGATAATTCGGTACAAAGGCCCAAGGTAACGCAGCAGTTTCACGTGCAATAGTATCAGCACACCACCGACACGAGGCGCAACGTTTATAACACTTACGTAATATATCCGGAGTTTGTACGTAATCTCCCGTGCGTCGTAATAAAGCCTCTTTACTCCAAGTTTCAACCCCGCTAACCTTAGCTTTACCCCCTTTGGTTGTACGAGGCACCCGCTTACGAGCAGTTGCTACAGCATTTTCAAGTTCTGGCATAACAAAGCTCCTACAATACTTTCCCTTTAAATCTCCTCAGATCACCTGCTTGCATCTGCTGAGCGTAAAAAACTTCTTGATTCCAATCGATAGGAAGTACCCGGCCATATCCAAAAGGCCAATATTCCGCGTCGTCACGAAATAATTTATGTATACAGATTTCAGGATGTTTAACACGATCAAAATCGTTATTCCATATATGCAATTTAAAATTATATAAACGCTTCATAAAGAGAGGTATAAAATTATAAGCAACATATATAAAACTTAGTTCAGCCCATCCGGGTTGCCATGACGCTGAAGGTCCAAAACCGTAGATAAGATTTTTTCCTCTAGCCCACTCAAGAGCTTTATCCAATCTATAACACAAACAATCTTGCTCAAAATATACGAAGTCCATTTCATTACAATATGCGTATTGCGCCCCCATCATTATTGAAGCTCCCCAGTCATGCGGCTCATCACGTAAATATGGTCTTGATGCATTCGAACGTTTTCCTCTAATAACTTCTATATTCTCAGGAGGATTTGTAAGTGGAAGTTCACATATAGATTCATAAACAAAAATAGCTCCAGGTTCTATAGAATTTGTTACATGCGGTAACCATACACGCCAAAGATAATCGGGAGCGAAGAATTCTGCGGCGCATGCGGGATTCGTTTTATTTCTACGTTCGTTATCCGAGTACCAGCCGGTACCTACGCACACGCTTCTACTCATATCATACCCCCAAAAGCTTTCCGTCTTTCTCAATTATAATATTCGCAGCATAGGGAATAGTTATCACTTTTACTGACGAGCCAAACTCTCTTCTAAGTGTTTGTAAACGCGCTATTATGGGTGTAATAGTAGGATTTTCGGGCGCTCTACGTATATCATTCAAGGCGATTATAATGGTACTTTCGACCTCAAAAGAGCGGATTTTTGCGCATATTTCGTCTGTAAGATGGTTAAAATTGCCTATAAACATCAAATAGGGTTTCTCAGCAGTATAGCCCGTTATGTATCTGATACGTCTAACCGACTCATAATGCGTCATCTCATCCTGCGCGAGACGATGAGTGTCTTTAACAGGATCAGGCTCTTCATACTCAACATTACTGTGATCTTTTCGATGTACATGTATCCATGTAGGATTACATATTTGAGATACCTCATGACGCTTGGCTATAGTATTAGCACCTCCGCAAGCGATAACCGTCATCATCTGAGCTTCCAAGGATCTGGCTACATAGGACATAGTCTTAAGATCTAAAATCTCAAAGAAGTATAGAATGGCAGCCGGCATTCCTATCCGGAGCTCCTCCGCAATTTTAGTCATATCTTCATATCTAGGACCTGTAAGCCAAATGATCATGATTTCCTCTTAATAAAATACAAAATTTTCTATTTAAAATCCACAGATTTTTTAAGATATCTGTTGTAGCTCTATTTTCGGTTCGAATTTATCTGCTGGGCATTCGAAGACCGGAGTAGTCATACTGAATAATACACAGAACTTGTAAAGAAGGTTAGCCCTAAAGCAATTTCGCCACCAACGCGAAATTCCTTTAGAGGGCTTAAAACGTCTACAGCGATAGCAAAGACATTGTTCTCTATGCGTACCCTTAAGGGTTTCATCCACGGCTACTTTAATGTCGTGGTGTACATAGCGTATAACCTTACCCATCGTAAAACTCCTTTTTAGAGTGGATGCGGCTATAAGCTTGTAGGTATTAGGTCGCTACCACCAAACATTCTAGCCGCATCCTTGCCCGCACCGCATGAGGGAAAATTATGTTAAATTAAAGACAGTCCAATCGAATTCGCCCCTCTTTGGATGCACGAACCATGCAGTCTGTGTCGGGGGCGTATAACGCCCAAACTGATGATCATAAGTACTCGTACCTGAAACTGAGCCGCCAACGGACCACCAAGGTCCGTTAAGAGGCGCGTGAAAATGTCCCATCAACATCTTATCAAAGCGGAGTGTCTTCCACAGGTCGAATACCTCTCCCCATGTCATATCTCCTGCCGAGGCCTTCTGCATACGTCGAACAGCCTCTTTACCGACCTGTCTATCCATACCGTAGTAAGGATAACCAGCCCAACCTTTGATTTGATGTCCGTGCATACAGAGATATTGTGTATTCTGCACGGCGACGGTTTTTTGTAGCGTCGGGTAATAATTGAATGTTACATTCGAAGCCTTCTTCAAGAGAGCTTCAACCATGCGCGCTGTAACATAATTGAAGCTATTAAGACCTGCTTCCTTCGCCTGGGGTTTGATAGTCAAACGCGAATGGTTATCGACGATGATAAATTCTACGCGCACGGTTTTAAAATGCGGCGTTAACATGAGAATCTGATCACAGATAAGATACGCAGCCTCAACAGCTTGCACGGTGGAGGGTACTTCATTCGTAACCTTTAACTCCTGATGGATATCTCCGGAGATCATATCGCCTGTGTATAACAACACACATTCATCCACGATATAACTCTTTCGATGAAGCTCCGTCCAATCCACCAGCCCAGGCACGAATTTGTTAAGGATGCGATTTTTACAAACTTCACGTGAAAACCTCCCGAAGCCCTCAACTTCGTCAGGATCTTGGTACTCGCCGTAATGCCAGTCGGTATTATGCACTACGAGAGATATGGGGCTCTCAACAGCCTTCTTCGCTTCAGGTGGCGCGTAAACCAGAGGGGGCGGCTGAATAGGTTTGAGATGGCTGACAATTTCATCAGTCATCGCTAGAATCTGCCCCTCGTCGAGCCGTAGTCTGTCGATTGTACTTCTAAGCTCCCCAACTTCCGCTTTGAGAGCGCGCAATTTGGGATCAGGTTCAACTTGCTTCTTAAGTTGTTCCGGTGTTACTCCTTTTAGTCCAGCCATAATTTAACTCCTTATAAGTAATCGAGTTTTCCTCTCACTTTATCGATGACTTTAGGATTCGCCCAATACAGCGTTTTACGTACAGTGACCTGAAACATACTGAACTCTGAGCGTTCGCGTATCTGCGCCCAAATTGTAGGAGAAATGCCGAGGGCATCCCGAAACTGCATGTCTGGAATTAACGATCCCGTGAGCTCCTCAAGACCTTTCCGAACCTGTAGGGTAACGTCATTCTTTTCGATAAAGTCCTCCACAGCGATGGCACCCTTGAGACACGACTCGTATGCCATCGTCGTACCATCGCGAACGCTCTTCAATATACGTGTTGCGATCGATTCGGAAATCCCGGTAAAACGAGCCAGTGTGCCGCGGCCGATAACTTTCCGTAGATCCTCGGAGCCTTCCTCGCCATAGAGATGTTCAGCAATCTTGATAGCCTTCTCCTGAGGACCGAGAGTAGAATCAGTCAGTAAATGCGCGTATAAACCTTGAAAAACAGCTTCTTGAGCTTGTGAGATCGTAGACATTGAATGCCTCCCTATTTCAACCCAGTGATTATTTGCAGGAGTGTAAAGCTTCCAGCCTCCTGCAACATAAGATCCGTCACGGTGTTAAAAACCTGCTCTTTGTTAACCGCATTCTTGTACTGCTCAGATAACAAGCCTTTTACCTTACCACGAACCTTTTCCATAGTACGCTCATAATCGTCCATGATACACCTCCTTAAAGGATTATATAACCAATTAACGCGCCTAAAGTTCCAAAAGCAAAATCGGCGAAGCCATCTTTAAAATTATATGTTTTTTGTAAAACATCCCATTGAGAGAACTCCACGATGAAGTTACCGAGACAAGCGCTGTAAAGTCCCACAAACGTCCCTTCGCCTTTAAAACTTCCTACGAGAAAGCCTATAACGAAAAAGACAAATCCCAAAAGAATATGCAAAATCCAATCGGGCACGTTACATTGAATCCATCTATAAATGCTCATTGCCACTCCTCAAGTAACTGACAATTACCATGTAGCATAACCACCAAAATTCATAAACTTACGAGCACCTTCTCGCGCCAACCACTGCGCCATGATGATATCGGATGTTTTACCTATTGGATACGATGTTAACTCGTTGATCCAGATACAATCGTTACATAAACAGGTTGGAGCATGTTTCTGAGCTCTCGGTATCGCCCACGCTTTATTTTGAAACTCTACTGCGATACTGGGTAAACCTATATTAAGGTCCAGCTTATTCTTACCAGTCGTAAATCCCTTTATGGGTACATCTTTTCTTCCTAACTCGCCGAACCAATCAATCATTGCTTGTTGATATGCATTATTTTCAACCATTATCACTTGATGATGTAATCTATCATAAGCACTAATAATTAACTTCGCAAATTGAGGAGAAGTAAATTTCCCCCTCAAAATTTCTTTACGCCACTTCCTGCCTATTCTATCGACTCCGAGGGTGAAGAGGACGTTGTACTTTGCCTTTTTACCAAATCCTGCAGCGAGATCGACTCCCGCGAACAATTTAAGTCCCGAGGGGCATTCTGTAGCGACATAGCAAGATTTGATAAACTCCTCATTGAAGAGCGTATCTTCTGCAGATAGAGCAATGTTTCTGAACGATCGGTCGAATTCACGTAATCCTATCTCCTCACATCTTTTTTCCAAAGCTTCTCGAGGCCAATGCTCTTCCCAGATGGGATCGAAGCTGCCTGCGGGAATTGAATAAAATACTGTATTGTATGCATCCATTGTAATAAGTGCGTGTGATAAGTCATCTCTATGCCAGAGTGTACAGATGTAAATGAGTCTTCCACTCGCTTCGAGTAGGTTGACCCAGACAGAGAAGAAAGCTTCTTTGACAACATCACGTAATTTTGGATTTTGGATTGCATTTCGGAAATCAACAACATCATCGAAGACGATGAGGTCTGCCCTAGCACCGGTTGCAGTACTAAGAATTCCAAGGGATTCAATAGATGGATCCTTGGAGATAAGCTGCCTTTGTATATATATTTTATGTTGCGTCCATGGTTTACCTTGTGCAGGCCGCATATCTGGAAATATGACATGTAATCTTTTATTGGTACGGATATGTTCAACAATTTCGGAGAGGAGATTGGAGGCTCTATCATCACTTTGGGAGACGATTTTAACTCTGAGGTTTGGGTTTTTACCGAGTTCGTAGAGAACGCGGGCCACTGACATTTGAGAAGATTTTCCATGATCGCGTGGTGAGATAATAAGGGTATAGGGGGTTTTATCGACAGCCTTATGCCACTCTCGATGGAACCAGTCGTTTTCCCATCCGAATACGTATAAGCAGAATGCGTCGATATCATTATGGGCCTGCCTTTTTAATCTTTCATCAAGCGCTTGCGCTAACAGGCGCTTTTGATTCGTAGTCTCCTGCATTTTCAAGAACCGGAGTGCACCCGCTTCCGTCTGAGTCGGGGTCGATGGGTTCTTTATCAAGTGGGTGCCCAGCTCCACTGGAGACAGTTTTGACAGCGGCTCGGAACTTTTGTCTATCTGTTCCCCGAAGCTCAGATTCGCTCGGCGGCGTGATTGCGCACGAGTTCTCTTGTCCAGCTCTTTCTTGTACGCCCTCCACATCTTTGTATTTAGCGAATGTATCAGACTCTTCTGTTTCTCTCGAGTTAGACCCTCTTTCTGCTCTATCGTCAGGTCGTAGATGCTCTTCAAGTACGTGGGTTCCTCGATCTCCATCTCCGCTTCCACTTTGTGCGTCAGAGTCTTGGGCGGGGGAGCATCTATCTGGGCTACCGCCTCCTCCGCTGATAGCTTCTGACTCACTAGGTCCTCGAGTAAGCTCTTGCTCAGATGTTCCGTCTTGCCCGTTAGGATGTCCTCGATCGCCTGCACTAAATTCGTATCCAGCGGCTTCTCCGGCGGAAGGGGTGGTGCTGAGGAGCGCGGTTGCTTTTTCCTGGGCTTCTCCGTTGGGTTCTCCAGTGTCTCTATCGCTGGCTTCTCCAGTGTCTCTATCGTTGGGTTCTCCAGTGTCTCTATCGTTGGGTTCTCCAGTGTCTCTATCGTTGGGTTCTCCAGGGAAACTGGCTGCGGCGCCGGAGGCGTCATTGAACCCCGCGCTTTCCTCAACGGTCTTTTTGATTGTTCTACGCAGCATGACTCCACCGCCGTCTCCTAAAGTTTTTGTCGCAGAAGTTATAAACGCATCTAAAGTACTATCTGCCATGTTTTTAACTATACCAGCCTCTTCAGTCGTTTCAACTGTTTGTTTAGTACTTCCCACCATATTAACAATTTGCTGTACGAGGGTTGCTATAGAAGCGACTGTATCTTTAAGATTGGCAGATTTGGCTTTATCAGCATCAACGGCTGCTAACATCAATTCAATTTTTTCATAAGCTACATCAATAAAATGCTTACGTTTTGTATTCCAATGTTTTTTAAGTTCGGGATCCGTTGCTACTTCGTGCAAACGTCCAAATTTACCAGCGTTTAATTTGTAAACAGAATCTTGAGGAACACCTGTAAGCTTTGCTATCTTAGAACCTGTAAAACCCATTTCTAAATATGTCTTAACAGCTATCAACTGCGCCTCGGTGAAAACACCTTTAGCGCGCCCCATTACCTTATAGTTAGTTTGGTATTCAATCTCTTTGTCTAAGCACTCTATTTGTTCTTCGGTAGCCATTTTATAAAGTAATCCTTTTAAATTAACTATTTAAAATTTCTATATAATATAACTTAAAATCAAGAGATATTTTGAAAAACTTAGGAGTCCAAGTAATAGGAAAATTGGACCACCCCCCTATATGTGGGGGTTATTTCCTGCGATGGTGGATTTCGGCAAGAGGCACCCCGTTTTCAAAAATTGTACGATATGTGTATGGCCGGACCTGCACTAGGAGGTCTCAATTCATTTTCTATTATATAACCCCCCTCTAATGTATACATATAATAATATAGGGATAGACATTAGTCTATCCCTATATGTGAGAGCGCTTACGTTTGTATATTATTTAACGTTTAACAAATACATATTGTCTTTCTGGTATATTACCTTTTTGTTCTTCAGTTCATTGATAACACGTAATATTCTCCCAATGGAATTTGCGTTTGGATACTTCGTATCCACTTTTTCGATAATACCTGTTAAGGTAATACCCTTGGAAGTAAATAACTTTGAGATAAAGTCTCCTTTACTCCCTTTAACCAATCCATACTCATTCAACTCTTTCGTTGAAATTTGGATCTCTTTCTTACAATGTGGGCAATTCGTAATCATGATGATTCTCCTTATCGAATGTTAGCGCTCTCTAATATTCGATATATTTTATCGAATATTATCCAAATATAATAACTTAAATTATGCCTTACTAATGTAGAGCCAAATTGATCGTTATAAAGTTGTAATGTAATAAAGGGAATATTAGTTACTTGTTTCATAAGGATTTCTTAACCTTATATGTTTGTGTAGAAGGTTTTCCACATATTACTATTCCACAAACAACTATAAATACTATTATACTAACCATTGAATTATTCCTTTCTTATAATGATTTTAAACTTTTTAGACTATGATGAATTACGAATACAAAAACTATTAAGATTAAAGATTCTAAAAACATAACTATCTCCTTTCATCGTTATATAAATATACATACAACATATCAAAAAAGCAAGTAAAACTTGGCATATGGCGAATTCTTCATAACTCGATTTTAAAAGGCTTTTATATATATAATAATAGAAAGCTTCGTACATAAACTTTCAATAATGCTATTTAGGCGCCTCCTAATGGATGCACATATAATTATACAATGCTTACAAATATACATGCATGCCTATATATGTATATATTCATATGCCTATATATGTACATATTCATATGCCTATAGATGTAGTCACCTATTCATGATACGCCAATACATGCAGGCGCCGGGCTTGCTGCCGGGTTGAGGAGGTCAACTTTTGGATTTTTTTAAGGCGCCTCCTAAGAGTACCAATCCATTTTTGGATTGCCTCCCGTCTGGAGGCGCCACTATACGCCTAGACGAGGAGGTAGGCTTTCGCCCACCTCTCAATGTGGTTTATATGGAAGGTTTCGAGAAAGGATTTCTTTTTGTGGGGCGGCTGGCTAGAACGGCACCCCAGATGATAATAGCGACGATTAAACATTCCATTTGATTACGCCTCCCCTATTAACGCGTCACACACATTCGCGATACAGCCACATACAAAGGCTTTGATTCGATAATATTGAATACGAACTTTAAGAATGCTAAGCTTCATGATTACTCCTTCTTGCGTAACACAAGTTCGTAACCTTCCTTGAACAATGCAGCCTCGACATCCTCCAACAAGAAGATATTGTGTTCGCCTTCAGGTTGAGGTTGCCAAAAATCGTCTGCATGCTGCTCGACTGCGTACTTCATGGTTTGATAACTTGCTGGACTTAACATAAGACGCTCCTTATTTTGTTCTATAATAATATACATACTAAAAACGAAAATGGCAAATGAATTCATTCAGGTGCCTAATAAAATGCCTATACACTAGCAGGCGCCTTAACATCTTTTTAATAACCACTTCTTAGGCGCCTCCTATGGTAAGGCGTTCTTCCAAATCTCTGTCAAGCGCCTCCTACAACGCGTGTACCACATAACGTCAGGATCCTTTGGAGGCGCCTATATATCCGGGCGAGGAGGTAGCAACTCTAATCTACTAGGCGCTTACTATTGGGTTCGATCTCACTTTTCGATTGCGGTGCCGCGCTTATATGGTGTTCCAGAACAAGTGTTGTGGGGGGCGTATCGGCAGAAAAAGAATGTAGATTGATAGGCAGATATCTAGGAAGAGAATGTGGGTTGATAGGCAGGTATCCAGGAAGAGAATATAGATTGATAGGCAGATATCTAGGAAGAGAATATAGGTTGATGGGCAGGTATCCAGGAAGAGAATGTAGATTGATAGGCAGATATCTAGGAAGAGAATGTAGATTGATAGGCAGATATCTAGGAAGAGAATATAAGATGTGTGGAATGTCTGGGCACCTGTAGATGATAACAGGTGCAAGCGGGAAGGAAAAAACATGCGAAGCGTTGGATCGCCTAAGCTGACCAAGGAACTCACTCTGTCAAGGGGCCATAAATGACATCTACATATGTATAATATAAAAGGCCGACTCTTGCCCGGAGCCGACCCTTTTGATAAGGAGCATCTATGTGTAACATCGTAAAGATTTTTATCACTGAGGAGCTATCCAGTTACGGATAGCCCCTCTGTACGGTGCGTAGGAAAGATCAAGCCTTCTGGAAACGAATGACACCCTCAGCGTCATTGATCATACCAGCCTTCTTCATCTTGTTGACGACCGATTGAATACGCCCGACGTTGTTCTTACCTGGGTATTTGACATCGGTAGCGATGATCAGGTCGACCAGTTTGGTACCTTTCGCGCCCGCCTTTGCGATAGCATCGGCGATGAATGAACCCTTGGAGTTCACAACGAAACCATACTGATCGGTCTCCTTGACATTGACCTCAATTTCCTTGCTGCAATGTGGACAAGTTGTCTTCAAGTCTAATCACCTCCTCTCGATTCTGGCTTTTTGTTTTTATCTTGTTTATTCTTACTATTATATTATACAAACTAATTTTCAAAATAGCAAGTAAATTTTTACATATAACAAACTTTAGGCTCCCTAAGCTGTTAGCTCAATAGCACATCCCACATCGACTTTCTGCACTCCGTGGCTTACGTCATTTGGAGTTAACAAAACCTCGATCCTAACAATACCTGCGTCGGTAATATGTCGGATGCAAGCAGTTTGAATAACCATCTCTGGAAAGCCATCACGCATATCCTGTAAGTCACTAACAACCTTCAACAGAGACTCGGTATTCTTATATGTAAGCGTTTTAACCACGATACCCCTTTCTATGTCTATATACAGCGAAAACATTTACATCTATATTATAATAGAAAACTTTTTAAAAATCAAGTGAAATCTTTTAGACGCCTAAAATTAGGCATCTAAATGAATTCATTTGTATGTTATATAAATAATTTGTATATTTAATCATAAACATCAGAAACCCTGAAAGGTGGTGAAACACTTTATGAAGATAGCAGGTACGTTGTATAAGCTAGCAAGGGCTTCCCGAGATTACGAAGTCCTACTATCAATGCAGCCCAAAAAGATAGTACGCCATTTCCTTGTGAATAAAGTTATCATGAAGAAGATGGGTAAGTTTGCGTTATGGAAAAGATAAGGAGGTATCGAATGTCAAGAAATCTTTAAGATTTCACCCACGGCTTTTATAAATACCTGCTACGTAGGGGTATTGTAAAAGCTAAACCCTACAGTAAGACGTATGCGGAAATGCAAGACTTCTCCGAATGTGATCCAAATAGTTCGCATACAATTCCTCAAATCAATCATAATAAGTGAGGAGGTAACAATGTATACTGAAACTTCTAGACCAATATTAAACATGGAACGCACACTTGAAACGTGGATTAAGGTCCGCAATACTGTAAATCACAACCCTACGAAAGCGCAATGCAGAACTTTCCTACTGCAGCAGAGATTCGAAGGCGCTGCCGTAGATCCGTTTGTCAAAGATTTCTTTAAATAAGGAGAGTATAATCGTGGCTACATCACAAGAAAAATTTATCACAATACGCTTCAAGCAAGTTCGAGAAAGCAGTACACTTGACGAGCTCCTCTCAGCTATGGAATTTGCTTGTGCGGAACACAACGCCTATGTGAAAACCCTTACACCCATTTTCAATGAGGGTAAATTCAGCGAATGGGAACTTACACTACAAAAATACCCCTATTGATGAACACATAAGCCGGAAACTTCTAAAAAGGTTTTCCACTTAAGTATTCATCACTACCGGCATTTACCTTAATGTAGGCACCTTATCATGTGGGTCTGTTTAAGGAGAAAGCACTAACAAATATAAACACTACACGGAGAATGTACATCATTCTCCATATAGCAAAAGTTGAGGAGGTAAGTTTTGGTTTGTTACTCTGCACGGTTGAAATCTCCAAACTCATTTTTGGATTACACCTATGCGGGATAAAACTTACTATATAAAACAATGTATAATATTATAGGAGATTTAAAATGCATGAATCAAAAATCTATTTATGCGATTGGTGTACGTTTCGTAACGAGAGTGCACGAGTGGTCCGAAGCCATGAAAAGAAACATCACCCAGAAGAAATCACAGAACGTGCTGCTGAAGAGTTACGCGAAGAGAGATTTCAAGAAGCTCTTATGAACGTTTACAACTCTGAAGATGGCGACTGGGATGTTTCTTATGACAACGACAACGTCGAAATATATAACGTAGATTTTGTATACGACGAAAAAATTATCGATATTAAGGATCTCAAAGAACTTGTAGCCATCGAAGATATCACAGGCTCTAAAGTAACAACCTTTACAAGAAAACATCCTGCGGTATAATCATAAGGAGTCAAAGTTATGGCATCGTTCGACCCATCAAAAGATAAATGTCTCAAAGAGATAGCACGTGTCAGAACAAAAGATACCGAAGAGGCTATTGTAGGAATTTATTCCTACAACGCTGGTGAGCCTAAGATCGGTGTTACACGTCATGGTACAACTCCGAAAGGTACCGAATACCATGCAGCTATAGGACGTATGAATTACGAAGACGCGCAGAGAATCATACCTGCGCTGGTCACAGCTCTAGAGGAATTGGATAGTCTTTAAAAAGGACCCTCGATGAAAAAATTACTCCAGTCAAACGCCAGTAAGGCTTTACTAAAAGAAACTCGTAAAGCCGCCCGTGCTATGCACGGAGCTGTCTACAGCGATACTGACTACATCAAAGCTAAATTCCACGGCCGGCAGGACGTTCCTACAATATTCGTTGAGTTTTTAAAACAAAACTTTCCAGCTGAAAGTTTCCAGATTTACAGAGCCAAATGTCATATATCGAATACTACACCTCCTGCGGTTAGGATTCACAGATAAGGAATATCTATAAAATTTTAAAGATTTCCAACAAATTTCAGTTGATTTTTCAATTTAAAAGTATTAAATTTAATAAATACCGTATAGGGACCTTTGTAATGGGGAGACAATTCTATGGAATTTCCGGACGAGCTTGATACGAAATCACGTAGCCTAGTAACAGCTCTGGCATTTAGATTCGCTAAAAACAAACCCGGCTTAGAACAAGAAGACCTAATTAACGAAGCACTTATAAAATTTGAAGAGATCAAAACTTGCTACGACCCCGATAGAACCTCGCAAGCATCCTTCTCAACAGTCTTCTATGGTGCAGTACGCAACCACTTTTTAAATCTACAGAATCGTTATATACGCGATCTCACAGCTGCGGGGGAGGAGATCACGGAAATCGAAAGTCGCGCTACTGAAGCCCTCCAAACCTCTACAGAAGAACATCTGAACTTTTTACGTACGAAACTTGTAGAACCTACCTCTAAAATACTCCTCGACAAACTTATCGCATCTGCATGTGAAAAAACTACAATCAAAGACATATGCGCAGAATTAGATATATCATTCTTTAAATACCAACAAGCAGAATTTAAAATTCGTCACGCAATAAAGAATCTTACCGCATGAGGAGGCACCTAAATGACTAAAAAAGATATAAATTCATGCCTCAAAGGTTTGCCTGATGATATCGATATCATATTACAAGTAAAATACTCGAAACATATACACTTTATCGGCCCCTTACTAAAAGCACGCATCACTAAGACAAACCCCCCGAAACTAGTTTTAATATCTGCTAAGAAAGGACTACCTATATGAAAGTCGCACGTAAAGCTTATGATCTAGAAGAAATGCCCGAAGTTTTTAAAGAAGAAATGCCTAAAGAAGAACTCTCGCCAACTAAGGTACGTAACTGGCTTAGCTTTACCCAACTACTAGCGCAAAGACCCTCGAAGAAACATACGCAACAAAAACCCCATGCGCATAGAGTTCGTAAACTTGAAAAGTCCAAACATAAAATGACACTGGCCTCTAGGAGGATAAACCGTGGAACAAAAGGACGAACACAGCGTCACGGAAAATGAGGGGCCCAGCCACGCGGAGACGCGTGCTGAAGGTTCTGAAGGCGACGAAGATTTGGAGGCCTAACCAATGAGTATACAAGACTCAAATGTTGTTAAGACTCTTCAAGCAGGTCAGCCTGGTACGAAAGGCGTATCGGAACGTTTCGGTGATAGACTTGTAACCGTACGCTATCGCAAAGATCCTAAGCGACGTAAACGTTACAAAACAATTGAAGTATTAATCTGGTCGAAAACTTACTTACCACCCGCGCAAAACGTAAAAGAGGCAAAACAATGACTGAAGATACGAAAGACAAAAAGCCTTACGACCCGCTAGAACACAATCCAGCTCTACGAGCAATGCTCGAAAATGACCTCGGAAAAATATTTAAAGTAATGTATGACGCAATCAAGCTGGGTGGTACTACTATGGCCCAACTAGCTGAAACTTTAAAAAGTTTCGGCGAGGAAAACCCCGAACTATGGCATCATATATGCGAAGAGGATTATGAATCATGGTTGAAGAGACTCCCGAAAGACTCGAAGATGTTGACCCCGAACTCGGAGACTTGATCGCTAGATTTTGCGAGCGCTCCTCTAAACTACCTGAGCATATGCGTAAGATCGTTAACTGCCGAGGACCAGAAAAGGTTGATGGCATTAAAGTGGGTCGTAACGACCCTTGCAGTTGCGGAAGCGGCTTTAAATACAAAAAATGCTGTG
>Ga0207997_1000024_pt1 | contig 63604 bp, 102 predicted proteins | sample AntAceMetag02UKN_FD_184777 | JGI IMG/M metagenome (GOLD analysis project Ga0207997, IMG submission 184777) | Saline lake microbial communities from Ace Lake, Antarctica - Antarctic Ace Lake Metagenome 02UKN (SPAdes) (version 2) | ecosystem: Environmental > Aquatic > Non-marine Saline and... | reverse complement strand
AGAAGAGCCTAAAGAAGAGGTTGCTAAAGAAGAGCCTAAAGAAGAGGTTGCTAAAGAAGAGCCTAAAGAAGAGGTTGCTAAAGAAGAGCCTAAAGAAGAGGTTGCTAAAGAAGAGCCTGAAGAGGAGCTTTCCGAGGAAGATATAAAGAGTTTAATAGATGAAAAACCTGAGGAAGAAGCTTCAGAAGAGCCTAAAGAAGAGGTTGCTAAAGAAGAGCCTAAAGAAGAGGTTGCTAAAGAAGAGCCTAAAGAAGAGGTTGCTAAAGAAGAGCCTAAAGAAGAGGTTGCTAAAGAAGAGCCTAAAGAAGAGGTTGCTAAAGAAGAGCCTGAAGAGGAGAAAGTTGCAGACATAGCGAAACTTTTAAAAGATTTAACTACTAGTATTGCAGAGCTTTCAACTTTTATAAAAGAAAGAGTCAAAACTATCGAAGTTTCCGCAGAAAAGAAATCTATTGTTAAAACTAAGGAAACTGAGAAGAAAAAAGAAGTAGATCCTGATGAATCATTTTTAGCGTACATTAAGGGAACTACTGATAAAGTAGAATAATATTTTTTTATTAATAAATAAGAAGATAATTTAAAAAGGGGGTGTATACATAATGAATAAGGACGAGAAAACAATCATTGATCTTTTAAAGGCTGATGATTTAGGTCAATTGGATTCACCTAACGGTGATGACATGCCTCGACCCGTAACTTCTAAAGTTGTAGCAGAGCTGCAAGAGCTAAATTACCTTCGCAGGTTTTTTGCTTCTATTACAGTTCCTAAGAACGCTCGGAATTTAACTATTCCGGTTGTTACTTATGGTGCTAATACTGTAAGAGTTATAGGTTATGGTACAGATGTAACTGGTAACACAGAGCAGTCTGTTAACACTGGTTCAGTCATTCTTATTCCTAGACTTTTAGTAGCTTACGTTGACATCATAGAAGACGATCTGGAAACTGCAAGTATTGATCTTGCTAAGTGGATTCGTCAGACTCTTGTTACTAAGTTAGCCGAAGCAGAAGAACTCGCGATGTTGAAAGGAGTTTATGCTGCTGGTACGCAAACTTACGACAAGCTGTGTGATGGTATCTATAAAGTAGCTCACGCTGATGGAACTTTTGTTGGTGCAACCACAAAAATTTCCTACGACGCCGCAGATGCTTTGACAGATAAGATAGCACAAGCTAGAAGCGCTCTAGGGATTTATGGATCTGATCCTAGTAAGTTAATGTTGTTTGCTGATTCTGCTGCTGCTCTCAAATTGAGAAAAGAAGACAGAGTTTACAATCAATCTTACCGCGTAGATTCTGATTTGCTTAAGACTGGAAATATTCCTCCTATTTTGGGTGTTAAAGTCATAGAGACCACACATCTTGACGCACTTAATAGTGGCAACGGTATCGCTATCCTAGTAAGAAAGGATGCTTTTGTTTCAGGTATTAGGAAGAATGTATTTTTCAGAACTAAGGATTTAGTAGATACGTTCTCTAAGAGAATAATTATCGCTGAAGAGATAGATTTTAAGGCACAACTAAAGAATAGTAGTGGAAACTACGAAGGCGTAGTTGAGCTTTATGCTTCTGGAAGCTGATAAGTAGCTAATAATCTAGTAGGGGGTCAAACCCCTACTAGTTTAATTTAGACGAGTAGAAGGAGTTATGTTATATTTAAATTCAAATCCCCACCTACGTCAAACTTTAATATATTACAAATCGAAACAATCAGATAGTTTTTATACTAGTCAGGGAATAGCTGTATTTACCGCCATAGATACTGAATACACTGTTCTAGGATATGGATATCACGACGATAACACCCCTTTGGACGTTGCTTTTATCGAGCAATTATTAACTAAGAATATAAATATTGTATATGTATGCACTCAAATGCCCGTTAATGCTATTAAGCACGACCGTATAGTGTATGTAGAGACTAAACAGAGGTGGTTCTCTCATCTATTATTTAAAAATCCTCAAGGAATAAAGGCAGTATTCCATAATAACGTAACTAGTGCAAAAGTTAAAGCTAAATTATTTGCTAGTCAGTATGGAGCAGAACTTCCAGTTATCACTGATTCTAAAGACTTACCTATTTTAAAACAAATATCTAAAAAGTTACAGCAAGACAAAACATTTGTAATTGAGACTTATGATGGTATGGGAGATGTATTAATGTCTCTACCCACTGCAAAAACCTTACATTCTTTAGGTTGGAAAGTTCAGTATTCCGTAGAACCTGGTAATGCTTCTATTTTAGATAATTTAGATTTTGTAGATAAAGTATATACTTCTAGCACTCAAATTCCTTTACATCTTGTTAAATCTTATGTGTCTCTTAGTGGAAGATTAAGTGAATACAGTCTAGATTTTAATAAACAGCACAGAGTCTATTCAACTGCTTATTTATGTGGATTAAGAAATCAAGATTTAGTAACATTAAAACCTACTATAGTATTAAGTAAAGAAGAAAAGGAATATGCTACAGAGCTCTTAAAAAAGTACAAAAAAACAGTAGGAGTATGTTGGTATTCTTATAGCAGTCATAGGTCCTACTTTAGAGACTATACTCAAAAGTTATGCACTAAATTAACGTCTTTAGGATATACTCCTATTATGCTGGGAACTCAGAAATTCAAATTTGAGGATTGTATAGACTTAGTAGGAAAAACAAGTATGAGGCAGTTATTTGCTCTTATAAATCAATTAGACTGTGTAATTACTGCAGATACTGGTGTATTACATGTAGCAGGGGCTCTAGATAAACCTACTATAGCTATAATGGGGCATATTCCAGCGGAGTGGAGGTGCTCAACTTATAAAAATTGTTATCCTTTAGTACCCGATAAAACTAAAGTACCATGTTATCCTTGCAGTGATAGGCAATGGGTGGCTCCTGAGGATAGAATGTGTACTCAAAAGGAAGAGGGCTATTGCCTAAGAACTATCACTCCTGATGTAATTCTAGATAAATTTAAAGAAATTAGTAAGTCTAATAAACCACTAATCCTCGCGAAAGAGAGCAAAGAAGCGCCTTTTTTTATGGAGGGGTATGCAGGTATAGGAGATAATTTCTGGCAAAGACCTTTTATAAAAGATTTTTGTAAAGATAAAGAGCTTTATTTAATGACTTTTACTCCTCAAGTATACTGGGATATTCCTAATCTTAAACCTGTTAGAACTCCTCATAAAGGGTTTAAACATCATAATAAGTTAGCTGATAAAATGTCTAAAGATTTATTCTATCCTATGCCCTCTAATTACAAAAAAGTAATTAAACCCGAATACTGGAAGGGGTTTAAAAAAGGACTGAGTATAGGACAACAATTTCAAAAAGTACTACCTATTACTACATACGACTTTTCTTTTACTCCTAAACAAGAGTGGATAGACAGAGCAAAAACCATTTGTAAGAAGATATATATAGGTCATAGAAAGCTTTGTATAGTTCATTTTCCAACTCAAAGACGAGAGTGGCGGTGCCCTGCAAGAGATCCCAAACCTGGGTACATGCAATTACTAATAGATAAGTATAAGAAAGAGTATTTTTTTATATCTATAGCAGATTTAGAATTTGAGTATTTTACTAAAAAACCAAAAAATATAGACTATGCTTTCCACAGAGGAGAACTCTCTTTGGAGGACTTATTTGGATTAGTTAAACTAGCTGATATGGTTATATCTCCTAATTGCTATTTGTTACCTATGGCTCTAGCTACAGGAACTAGGACTTTTGGTCTATATGGAGGATGTCAAAAACCTGAGTTATACTTAGAAAAGGGAATGGATTTAAGTAAGTATGGACAAGTAACTCCAGAACCTTTTTGTAATTGTTTTCGTCCTGATCATAAATGCAACAAAGAGATCCCTGAAGATAAAATAATAAATAATTTTGAAGAACTTAAAAATAGGGTTGCAAAAAAGAAAAAACTTTTGATATATAGAGTGGGGGCAAAATACCATCGATATTTTAGAGATAATAGCAAACTAAACGAAAAGTATCAATTAATTTTTCAAAAAGATCCTGTAGCAAATTTAGAGGAGTATATAGACAAGATAGAGCCAGATAGCGTTGTGAGCGTAGACTATCCTCCTGAGACACTTAAAAAGATATGTCAACAAAGAGACATAAATTGGTTATTTAATGAAGCCTTTTTAGGTGTTAAAAATGTATTTGATAGAACAGGAGCGCACTTCGATCCAAGTAATGATATTAAAAAGTATATTGACTCTATAAAAATTAATAAAAAACCAAATATTCCTAGTTGGACAAAGGTACGACAACCTCAGAACATTACTAAAAAGGAACTCTTTAAGAAGTATGGTCTTTCGTATAGATCCAAGTATATAGTATTATTGGGTCAAGAGGTCTGCGACAAAAGTATTATTCATAGTAAAAATACAGAAATTAAAGACTATAAAGATTACATACATCACTTAGTAACAAATAACCTAGATACCACCTTCTTATTTAAAGCTCATCCAGTGTACAATACAATAAAAAAACGAGATGCTCAACTAATGGACTACATATACAACTATAAGAATATAGTAAAGATAGATGAGAATATAAATTCTCTTTTTAGTATCTTTGATAACTTTACTACCTATAGCTCGACAACTACGTTTGAAGGACTAATTCAAAATAAAAAGTTTGCAACAGTGGGCTACCACTTTTGTGATAATGATAAGTTGGTGTTTCAAATGAGAACTCTAGAAGATTTTAAGGATTTATACAAAAAACTTGATAAGTTCAAGATTGATCAAAAAGTAAAAGATAAATTTATTTATTTTATTTGTAATTATTACTCTATTTTTTGTGATAGCGATCAACTAGTAGATAGATTAGAGCTAAGTTCAGAAGAATATTTTAAAAAGGAGTACTAAATGAAAACTTATATGGTTATTGATTTACCTAATGGAGAAGCTACTGAGGGTCATATAGACTATCGTAGAGAACCTAAGAGATTAAACATAGAAGATATAGCCTTATCAGGTAAGTCAGTTTTAGATATTGCTGCTAATGATGGATTTTGGAGTTTCTGGGCAGAAAAGAGGGGTTCTCAAAATGTTCTATCTACGGATGTAGATACCTACGAAAAGTATGACTGGGGATTTGATGGAATACCTAAAAAGTATATAGGAAGAATGAGTAAAAATACTAATTTTTATAAAATTAAAAAAATATTAAATTCAAAAGTTAATAGAGAATGTGCTGGTGTGTATGATATTAAGGCTAAGACTCATGGAACATTTGATCTAGTATTTATGTATGGACTTTTGTACCACTTAAGACATCCACTACTTGCAATAGATACTATTAGAAAAGTGTGCACCTCAACACTAATACTAAGAAGTCACATAGTTAATTACGGAGGAGAGATTCCTCTATCTTTATTCTATGGAGAAGCTAATACTGATTGGTGTGGTCCTAATAAAAGCTGCGTTATACATTGGCTTAAAGATGCTGGTTTTAAGTATATTTTTGTTCAAAAAAAAGTATTAGTAAATAAAGGAAGATTAACTTTTTGTGCTTGTATTAAGAAGGATGAATTTTACAAGAGATTTAGTGAGTGCGAGTCTCTTCAGATAGTTGAGAGTACTTACTTTGATAAAGTTAGAGTAGATAGAAGGTCTACTCTAGACGTATGAGTAAGAGGAGGTATATTTATTATGGATAATCCTAAAAATTTTAATTATAGAAAATCTACTATATACTTAGTAGAGCACATGAAACCTCCATATAGGATTGCGGAAGTAGGAACTTTTAGAGGGGGTAATGCCTTTAGATTAGCTCATCTAGACCTCAGTGAGCTCTATTTAATAGATCCATATATTGGATACAAAGATTTTAATCAACAAAAAGATTGGTACAATCAGCAGATATTAGATAAGGCTCTAATAGAGGCGCACAATATAACTTTAAAGTTTATGGATAAGGTTACTATAATTATTCAAAAGTCGACAGAAGCAGTTCTTCTTTTTCCTGATAATTATTTTGATTACGTGTACATAGACGGTGCTCACAAATACAGTGAAGTTAAAAAAGATGTTGAAGTTTGGTATCCTAAAGTAAGAAAGGGAGGATTTTTAGCAGGACACGATTATAATTCAGTAGGACCTGAAAAAGCAATAAATCAATTTGCGAAATTAAAAGGATTAAAAGTTATATCGTGGTGTCCTATAAGAACTCCTAGGGTTCCTGATGAAACAAAAGATTGGTTAGTTATAAAGGAGTAAAAAGTATGTATGAAAGAAAATCAGCACTATACGTTTCACAGAGGATTAAACACCCGCTTACAGTAGCGGAAATAGGCAATTTTAAAGGAGGTAATGCTCTGCGTCTAGTTAAAATGAATGTATATAAACTTTTCTTGATTGATTCTTATAAGGAGTACTGGCAATATGAGCGTCAAGTCACTGGGTATAATCAAGAAGATTTAAATGAAGCTCTATTAGAATGTCGCAATAGGATGATACCTTATACGGATAAAGTCACTATGATCATTCAACAATCTATTAAAGCGTCTACTATTTTTCCTGATAATTATTTTGATTACGTGTACATAGACGGAGACCATAGTTACGAGCCTGTATTAGCGGATATGGAAGCGTGGTATCCTAAAGTTAAAAAAGGTACTTTTTTAGCAGGACACGACTACGGAACTTATGATACATTTCGAGCTGTTCAAGATTTTGCTAAAAAGTATAATCTTAAAGTAGTAGCTTGGTGCTCCCCTGGAGAGGACAACGTAAAGGATTGGAATAAAGATTGGTTAATTCAGAAGAAATAATATGAAGAACGATAAATTTAGTAACTTAACTAATGTAGAAAAGGTAAAACAGTTAGTTAAAGAGGGAAAAGTTAGAGATAAACTCTTTTTTTACAAACGAACTGAGAAAGTTAAACAGGAGCTAATCCAAGGTATGAAGCAAATGGAGGATCTTTTTAGAGAGCAGTTTGGGTATAACCTATATTTAACTGCAGGAACTCTAATAGGAGCTCTAAGAGAGAAGGATTTTATTCCTCACGATTACGACGTAGATATGGCTTATTTTAGCTCTAAAACAACTAGTAAGGAAGTAAAAGCTGAGTTTTATAGGATTACTGATGTATTGTCTAAGCTAAATCTACTTAAAGCTAAATTTTGTCCTGGTCACTTACACGGTAGGGCTCCTAACAGTAATTTTACTATTGATATTTGGACTTCTTATGCTATAAAAAATAAATATCATTTAATTCCGGCTATACGGGGAGATTTTCACAAAGATAAAGTAATGCCTCTCAAAGTGTTGAAGTTTAGACAAAGAAAATTTTGGATACCTAGCGATGCTGAGTATTTTTTAGATTATATTTATGTAGATTGGAAAACTCCTTTAATTAATGACTGGAGAAAACTGAAATGGAACGAGTTTTTAAAATGAGCAAGAACTGTAATAAAGTAGCAATAATACTAGCCGGTGGTCTGGGCCGTAGGTGTGGAGGTATCGTTAAAGGTTTTTTAAAAATCCAGAATGAAACGTTACTACATAGACAAATTCGATTACTCAAATCTCTAGGAATTAAAAAGATATGTGTAGTTACAGGTAAATTTGATGCAGAATTAAAAAAGAGAATAAAAGGTGTTACCTTTGCTTTTAATCCTGAATTTAAGAAAGAAAATAGTTTAAGCTTAAAGATAGGAATTAAAACTATAGGTTTTCAGAGAGACATTATTTTAATGATGGGAGATACTATTTGGGATAAGGATGTACTAAAGAAGGCTGTAGACAGTAGAAAGTCCAGCTATTTAATGTCTACTCATAAAATTAATTCTTCTGACTTAGGAGTAACTACTCATAAAGATGAGCTAGTAGGATTTAGTGTAGATAGCTCCTATGGAGATACCGGACTAATACACATTAGTAAGGAAACTCTTCCTTTTTTATGGAGGGAGCTAGACGGAACTAAATCATGTGGATTTTACTTTATTAGACATCACTTTAAGACTATTCTAATTCCTAAAGACAGTAAGTGGTACGAAGTAGATACTTTAGAGGACTACGCAAAGGCTCGAGTACTATTTGAGGCTAAAATAGAAATAGATCCCAAGGTTAAAGCAGAAGAGTTACTAGAGCTAATGGGGGAGATGCAGTTTAAAGGATTTCATTTAAGTAAAAGAAGTTTAAAGCTAGAGGATAAAGCTCTAAAAAATGTAACTTCTTTCAGTATTAGATATCATAAAAAATTAATAGGATATGCTCGTGTATTTGGTGATAATACTTTTTATTGGAGTGTATGGGATGTTATGGTACATCCTAAATATCAGAAGTTAGGTCTTGGTTTTTTATTAATGGACAAGGTAGTAAAATGGATTAAGCAAGGAACTTTTATTAAGATTTTTTTATTTTCTGCAAAAGGTAAAGAGTCTTTTTATTCTACATTTGGATTTAACAAGGCTAGAGCCGAAGTAATGGAGATTCGAAGTGATTAGATCTAAAAAGTATTTATTAAAGAAATCGAAAGATATCATTATGGATAGAGGTGAAGGAGTTTATCTTTACGATAATAAAGGACGTAGGTACCTAGACTTAACAGCAACTGCTTGGACGATGAATTTAGGATATGGAAATAAAAAAATAAACAAAGCTATTTTAGAGCAAGTTAAAAAGTTACCCCATTGTAGAACTCACTACTATACTGTTCCTAAATTAAACTTAGCTAAAAAACTTAGTAAAATATCTCCCATAAAAAATGGTAAGATCGACTTTTGTTTACACGGTTCTGCGGCCAACGAGGGAGCTATGAAGCTGTCTTTAAACTACAAAGTAGGAAGTGGTACTATTTTGTACTTAGAAGATGGGTTTCATGGAAGAACCTTTGGAACTATGTCTATAACTTGGAAACATCAGAATAAAAAATTTAAGTCTTTTTATGGTAAAGCCATAGAGTGTAAGAAGAGTATTAGAGATATAGAACTAAAAATTAAAAAGTATAATCCAAGCGCTATTATAATAGAGCTTATACAGGGCAACGGAGGGATGCATCCTCTTCCTATTAAATTAGTGAGGGGTATTCGAGAATTGTGCAACAAATTTCATGTTACTATGATTGTAGATGAAATCCAAACTGCTTTTGGTAGATGTGGTTGTATTTTTTTATCAAATGACTATAAAGTTATTCCAGATATTATTACTTTTGGAAAAGCTATGGGAGGAGGCATGCCTCTTTTTGGAACTATAAGTAAATCTAAGTATAAGTATGAAACTGATGATCACTCTTTTACTTTTGCTCATTTTCCTCCTGCAATGGCTGCTTCTTTAGCTTACTTAAAGCAGTTAACCCCCAACTTACTAAATAAAGTTTTAGATAAAGGTGAGTACATCAAGAATAAATTTAAGGAGCTTCAAAAACAGTACAAAATTATTGGTAGTATAAAGGGAGTAGGGCTCATGTTAGGAGTTGAAATAGTAGATTTAAAGGGTACTCCTAGTGTGCAGTTAGCAGAATTTATTGTACAGAAGATGTTGGAACATAGAGTGATTATGAATTTGGACAAATGTTCTGGATTAGGTTATACTTTAAAATATAAACCTGCTTTAACTATAAGCTATAAGCAGATTGATTGCAGTTTTAAAATTTTAGAGCACACTTTAAAAGAGCTCTACACAGCGTACTATAAGAGAAAGATATGAAATTATTAAATACTAAAGAGCAGGATTATTTAAACCATTTGCTGGAGGCTACTAAGATTTTTAAGGAGTTAGATATTCCTTATTTTTTAGTAGGAGGAACTCTATTAGCTCTATATAGAGGTCAGTTTATTCCCTGGGATCTAAAAGACGTAGACATATGTATATTTTATGCCAATTGGGATATACCTACCAGACATAAAATTATAGCAAAAGCAGAGAAGGCTGGATTTTATACACGTATGGTCCCTAATAAAATGATTCAGTCCGTGTCTCAAATGCGTCTAGATAAAGGGCCAATACATACAGATATATTTATTTATTATCCAAGCGGTGATTGGACCTTACACAGATGGTGTACTGGAAAAAATAAATATATATATTATGCAGAACCCGCTAAGTATACAAATAATTTAAGCACTCTCACCTTTAAAGGGCACACTTTTAGTGTACCCTCACATACTGAGGATCATCTAGCTTTGTACTATGGAAGAGACTGGAAAACTCCTAAGGTCATGAGCTCTATAGAGTTAGAACCTATTTACAAAGCGCGTTATAGAGATTTTTTAAAAGGAAAGTTTAATGAAAAGAAGTATTTACAGGAGATTTTAGAAGTATGAACAAGTTTAAAGTAGCTCAGCAAAGGTTTCTATGTTTTAGGTTTTCAATTAAGGAGGGTTCTCTATGATTCTACTAATTTTTCTTAATAAGTTCGATAAACAGTCCTACATGTTAGGACCTCAAATGCCAGATTACTTAAAGGGGGACTATGTTAAGATTTATACTAGATATAATGACCCTAAGTACGAAACGTGTGAGATAAGAGATACTCTAAGTAAGATCCAAGAGTACGCTCAGGTATTTGATAAAATAATTATCAGTTTTGGTTTAAGACTCTTTCCTCCTTCAGCATACAAGGACTTAATTAAAGAGTACAACCAGACGCAGAAGAGCTTGGTATTTTTAAAAAAACTTAAAGGTTCAAAGACTTGGTCTGTGGACAACCATACTCTAAAGTTTGATAACTATAGAATTGCAGATACTGGATTATTTATACTAAAAGCAGAGGATATACAAACTATTAAGAGTACTAATTTTAATTATTTTTTACATGAGTTGATTAAAGAAGGAAAATTAGACTATAAATTTGTAGACTATTGGTTACTCACGTCTCCAACGAACAGAACTAATACGAGGAGGAATACAAAATAATGAATCATTTAATAACTTTGACAGATATATTTACTATTACCGGATTGAGTGGTAGTACACTGGATCCCCTAATTGCGTATGCTGAAGCACAAGCTGAAGCTATGATCGGTTTTCTGCATAAGGGAGCTAAAACTCAAAAGTTTTATATTTATGATGCAACAGATATTCTTCAATTAGACTCGTATCCTATTAATAGTGTTACTTCTATTACTCAGCAGGTATCTGCAGGTAGTGATGTAGAGACTTCTGAAACCGATGAGTATAGAACTATTGAAGATCAAGGACTAATTATATACGATGCACAGATATCTGAAGGAACTAAAGTTGTAGTAACTTATGATGTGGGTTGGGATAGAACTACTGTTACTGCTCTATTAAAAATGCTTTTAGTAATACTTACTGTTAATCAATATTATTCTTTAAATCCTGATTTAACTCAGCACTCTCAAGCAGTAGTAAGTGAGAAGATAGGAGATTATGCAGTTAAGTACGCTAATATGGCTAAAGGTGAGTTTAAATCTTTAGACGATTGGGCACAATACTTAGCTGTCTTAGTCAGAAAAGGTGGCACTGACCCAGAGGTACGCTCTGTATAAAGGAGTTTAAAAATGGCAATTCCTGATAGACTTTTAAATAAAACAGCTATATTATATACTAAAGCAGCTGGAACTGTTAATGAATTTGGTGAAGCTGCCTTCTCTTGGAGCTCTCTAGCTGAGGGTGTTAAGGTGTCCTTACAACCCTCTAAAGAGGAAATAGCTTTTACCTTACACGGTCATACCTATGCTTGTAGGAATGCAGTTTATATAAATTATAGAACAGATATTGTTCCTGGAGACTACATAGAAATTAGTAGCGATAAGTACTTAATAGTATCTATAGAAAACGAGGCTGGAAAAGACAGTCACTTAAAGCTATTTGTAACTAAATAATATGAGAAAGTTTAATAGAAAAGAGTATGATAAAGAGTATAGTACTACTCATAGAAGCACTGTCAGAAAAGCAAGTATAAAGTATCGCACATCTCACAGAGAAGATACTAGAAAGCGTAGAGAACTGTACAGAGAGGCTCATAAGGAAGCTCTTAACGCCTCTTCTAGAAAGTATCGTGAGACTCATAAAGAAGAAATTAAGAAACGAGATAAAGTGTATAGAGAGTCTCATAGGGAAGAAATTAGGAAACGTATGAGAGAGTACAATAGGGGGTATGGAAAAAAAAGAAAAGGGCAAGATACAAGCTTTAGGATGCTCTGCTATTTAAGAACTCGAATATGGATTGCTCTCAAGGGAAGAGTAAAGTCTCAACGCACTATAAAACTAATTGGTTGTTCTGTAGATTTTCTAAAAGAACATCTAGAAAAACAATTCAAAAAAGGTATGTTTTGGGATAATTATGGAGAGTGGCATGTAGACCACAAAAGACCTTGTGCTTCTTTTGATCTAGCAAAACCAAAGAATCAAAGAAAATGTTTTAATTGGAAGAATTTACAGCCCCTATGGGCTAATGAGAATATAAAGAAAGGTGCAAAGGTAACCAAATGATAGGTATAGACGTAAAAATTAAAACTCAAGATTTAGATAAGTTTCACCAACGACTTACCCATGTCCTAAGTAAAATAAGGCACGACGTAAGAAGGCTAGGTACTGCTGGATACAAGTACATGAAAACATATATTCCAATATCAAGTTTAGGTAAACCCCATTTAAGGGATTCTTTCAGGATTACCACTAGAACGATCCCAGGTCTTGGTCTTCAGTTGAGGATATTCACAGATTTAACTCAGTTTCCCTACGCTCCTTTCGTAGACATTGGAGCCGACATACCTGCTAGACGTGCTAGAAATAAAAAAGCAATGGCATTTAACGTAGGTGGACAGCAAGTATTTACTAGGTCAGCTAAAGGTTTTAGACTAAAGGGTACCGGATTTGTAGATAAAACGGAGGCTTGGTTAGCTCTTCGTGCTTTCAGATACATAGATCCCACTTTAAAAAGATATTTAAAATAATAAAGGAGATAAATTTTGATTACAGAGACTATAATAGAGGTATTAAGAGAAGATAGTACCCTACAAACCTTACTAGGAGCTGCAAGTGCTGCTAGTTGTCCCGTATTTACTACTCATGGATTCCAAGATACCGCAGATAAGCAAATAAATGTGTCCTATGATATGGGTGAGACACTTCCTGTGGATCAAGATGCTAAAACTCATGATGGAATTTTTAGAGTATATGTCCTTGTAAAAGACACTACGAGTGAACCCATAAAGACTGCCCATACGATTGCTGCTAGAGTTCTAGCTCTTTTAGACTTAAAGGGTAGTACTTTGGATGATACAGACACTATATACTGGGTTCAAAAGACAGATTCTGACATTAATCACTACGATAATATTCATTTTTTTGAGATAGAGATATCATTTAGGTTTGTTTTAACAGAGGCTTAATTTGTGCGAGTATTAAGGTTTTCAATTATAGAAGGTTAATAGAGATATTTCTCTATAGTTACACATATAAAGAACTAAGAAGGAGGGATAAAGAGTGAAATTTTCAGTAGGAAGAATTACAGTAGGCGAAGATACTATCGCGAAGTGTACTGGTATATCCGTAAGAATTGATGGAAATCCCGTAGATTTTTATGGTGGAGGTTATGTAGACCCTTTAGAAATAGAAGTAGGCAATAGAGCTATTACTATTTCTGTAGACTACGCTGAGTACGCAGGCGATCTAGACCCTGACACAGTACTACCTAATACTTATGTAGACGTAGTATTGTTAGCATCAGCATCAGATGAGAATCGAGGCATTAGCAGCTTTACTTTAACTAGATGCAAAGCAGTATCTTGGGAGATAGCATCTACTCAAGACGGTTTTGTAACTTATAGGTTAGAGCTAAGAAAGACTCATAGCTGAGGCTATTTGAACTAGAATAATTGTAGAAGGAGGTAAATTATGTCCGAGAGGATTATAGAAACTCGACGCATTAAAGTGAAACTTTTAGACGGATCTACGTTAGATATCCGTCCTCTTACTTTAGCTGAACGAAGAGAGTGCATCAAAAAGGTACCAGGTCAGCTAACAGATCTTAGTAAAATCAAAGACGAACAGTTTGCAGAAAAGTATATAGATGTCCAAAGAGATCTTGTACATTTTCTAATTACTCGGTCTAGTCCTGATTTTAAGATAGAAGACGTAGAGACTAAATTAGATACAAGTATTATCGAGCAGATTGTACTAGCTACTCTAAAAGATCCACTTCAAGAACTATTGCAGTGGTAATACATGCTTAAAACTCAAGTACAAATTTTACTATTTTTTAAGCACTTAAGAAAGACAGAAGAAAAACTCTATCTTTACATCGTAGATACTCTGTCTTCTGAATATGGTTGGACTATTGAATACATTCAGAACTTAACAATGTTTGAAGTTTTGAGATTACTAAAAGCTATTAGAAGTAGAAATGATAATCAAGATCAAGTAACTCAAATTAATGTTAATAAAGGCATGGCGGGAAAGATATCGTCTAACTTAGTTAAAAATAAAGAAGAGCATATAGATGAGACTAAGCAATTAGAACGACTAGCTAAGATGCTTAAAGAAAAGACAAAGAAGGTAAAGAAATAATATGGCACGGTATTCGCGAGCAGAAGTTGAACTCGTCCTTAAGACACTTGGATATCAGGACGCTCGAAAAAAGCTTAAACAAGTAGAAGGAGACATTAGAAAACTTCGACCTGTAGCTCAAAGAGCCTTTTTAGGTGTTAAAAAGGCTGGGGCATTAGCTTTTGGTAGTTTAATATACTCTGCTAAGAGATTTGCTCAAACTATGGGGTCTGCTATTTTAAGAACTCTATCATATGGCGTGATTAACATGGCAAGAAGTGGTATGCGCCGGATACGAGAGTCCATAACAGGTGCAGCAGAAGCTAGTTTAGCTATGGCTAGGGCCGCTACTATAATGGCTCGAGGAGGAAGAGAGACTACTGGAGTATACAATACACTTACTAATTCTCTTCTTAGGGTAGACAAATATACTATGTTAGCCACTACAGATGTAACAGGTATGGGTTTAGCATTGGCAAAAGGTGGTTTGAGTGCTCAAGAATTTGATACAGCTATGAAAACTTTAAATACTATTTTAGGAGTAACGGGCGAAAAATCTGAAGGAATGTCTTTACAATTTTTAAAAATGGCTCGTGTTTTTGGAATAACTTCTGATAAATTTGAAGAGTTCGGTGATATATTATTATCTGGAGCTACTAGTGCTACTGCAACAATTAAAGACTTTTTAGAAGCTGTTAAAAATGTAGGTCCTACTATGATATTAGCTTATGGTAAAGGTACTGAGTCAGTTAAGCAATTTGTTACAGCCGTAGCTACTATGGTTGAAATGGGTAATAGAGGATCTCGAGCTGGTACAGCTATGAGTAGGATGATGTCTGAGCTTATGGCTCCTACTTCCCAAACTATTAGAATGATGACTAAATATGGATTTGAATTATATAAAAATTCTGCATACTCTGGAGTATTTTCATCCGCTTTAAAGTCTCAGCACAGAGCTGTCTCAAGACTAGATGCTGATTTAGAGAGATTAGTAGCTACAGAGAGAAGGTTAGCTGCTGGAGGAAGAAATGAAGAAAAAGTAGCTAAAACAAGAGAAAAAATAGCTGCTATTCAAAGTAAAATTAATGCAGAAGTACAAGCTTCTGAGAGATACTTTGAAGAATTTGTAGAAGCAGGTGGAAAAGTTAAACCTGTCATAGAGATGGTAAAACAATTTAGAGATGCTGTAGATGCAGGCAAGATCACTTCTACAGAGTTAGCTGGAATTTTAAGAAAAATATTTGGAATGCGTGGAAAAAGATCTATAGAGTCCTTCGTAGTTGCGATGGGAAGGATGGAAGAAATCGGTGAGAAGGTAGCCAATAGCATAGGATTAGGAGCAAAACAGCTAGAGCAGTTAGAGAAGTCCTTTGGAGGCATGCATAAAATGGCTACAATAGCTTTTGATAAATTAAAAACTACTGTGGGAATGATTTTAGGAGCGGGGATTGTAGGTCCTATCATGAACAGCGTTAAGCGTAATATTATACAACCTATATCTAAGACTTTAACAGATAGTCAAACTTGGAGAGTTATGAGTGAGGATTTAATAGCCGTAGTTAGTAAAGCTTTTGAGCCTTTTACTAAGACTATTGGAGAACTCATGATGACTACTTTTTTTCCTGAAAAATTTGGATTCGAGAGAGGTACAGCAGTCTATAAGACTAGAATTAGTAATTTATCTAAAGTAGTTTTAGCTCAATTTGGAAAAGTTGCAGCATTAATTGGAGTGGGATTAAAAGCTATTGGACGAACTTTAGGCTCCGCTCTTATCGATGGGGTGCTTGAAGGTATTATGTCAAAAATCCCTCTTCTCAATCAACTGACAGTAAAAGCTTTTGAAGAAGATGAACTTAGAAAATCTTTTAATAGAACTTTTATAAAGTCTCTTATAAAAGATGATGATCCAGCTAAATCTTGGGGTCATGTTAAGTCAGCAGCAGCAGGAAAATCTGCAGAAATTCCCGCAGAGTTTAGACAGCAAGCAGTCCAGTACGCCACTCAAATGAAACTTATGGGACGAAAACCAGGAGGAAGACCAGGAACTTTTGAATCTCTAGACACCGCTACGTTAATTTCTACTAAGGTTGCTGGTATAGTAGGGCAGATGAACCGAGATAGTTCTGAAAGAATAACTAAAGAGTTTACTAACCTTGAGAGTAAGATAAGCAAGTCTTTTGCATTAGTAGAGCAAGGAGGGGCAATACATGGACCTCTTGGAGAGACTACCGCAAAGGAACTAGCTGAAGCTCTGGGTGGTAGAATAATTAGTTTAAAAGAGGATTTAACTGGTGCCATGCATACAAGTAATAATGTTCAAGAAAAATTAATAAAGTCTTTAATAAATGAGTATCATGAATTAAGTGCGCGCTATGCTACCCTATATGGTGTATTAAAATCAAGGAATATTAAAAAATAATGAGTACATACAATCCACGAATAAAATTTACTATTGGTGTAACTGACTACGACTTAGGTCAAATGTCTTGGTTTATTCCCTCCTATGAGGGTAATGCTTTATCCAGAATTATTCCAAGAGCTAAAGGAGTTCAAATATATTCAGGAGAAGAGATGGGTGGAGGGCTTGTACGACTAAAAATATATGCTTTTAAGATTTTAGGTACTAGATTGGCAATAGAACAGTATTTATATAATCTCATAACTAGTATTGCAAATAAAAAAGGCACTCTCACTATAGACGCCACTTTAACATTAACCAATTGTTCTATAGTCAGCATTAGTCCAGGAGAGAGTAGCAATAAATGGAATAGTTTTACTATTGAGTTTTTGAAATCTTTATAAAAAGTTTATTAATTAAGAAAATAAAGAAAGGAGGTTAAAAAATGTTAGATCAGTTCAAACTTAAGGGGTATTTAACCTTATTAAAATTTGATAAGACTGGAAAGTGTATTGAGGAATCGCGATTCGATAACTTAATAGTTGATAAAGGATTAGAGTACACTTCTAAATTATTGAATGGAGTTTCAACAGATGCTTTTAAGTACATAGCTATAGGCAGTGATAGTACTGCAGCTGTTATTGCAGATACTACCCTAAACACTGAAGTAGACAGAGAGCTAGCTTCAGCAGTTTATGAAGCAGATTTTAAGGCAAAGTTAACTGTAACTTTTAGCTTTATAGCTCCTGCTACTATTAAAGAAGCAGGTATACTTGATGCTGCTTCTGTAGGACATTTGCTTTCTAGAGTTACTTTTGCCGATAAGTCTTTTGAGATTGGCGAGTCTTTAGGAGTAGTCTGGACTATAGAGCTTTCACGCTCATAATAGAGAGAGGGAGTAAATGGCTTTAGACCAATATCAAATCACTTCCCATATAGACGGAGGTGCAGATGGAATACAGGTTTATGGAGGTAGGAGAAGTGCTCAAATTTTCCAAGCAGGGTTATCAGGAGACCTTCCTACTGTTAAATTATGGATGTATAAAGTAGGTACTCCATCAAATCTTATTGTAGAAATTAGAACTGTATCAGGGGTAGTTCCTACAGCTGTAGTATTAGCTTCTCAAGAAATATCAGAAGCTAGTATTACTCATAATTCTGAATTAACTGTAAATTTTAGTTCTCCACCCACAGTAGTTTCAGGAACTGATTACGCTATTGTTTATAGACAAAAGGCAGATGGGGGAGATGTTAGTAATTATTGGAGATTATACGGAGATGTTTCTCATGATTATTATGCTAATGGATATACTAAAGGAACTACAGATGATATTAATTGGGTTAATTATGGAGGTGCAAGTGCAGATGTTTGGTTTGAAACTTATGTAGTTCCACTTCCAGTATGGGAAAACATAAATGAAACTCTAGTTCTTTCTGAATCTAATCAATTTACTAAGATTAAGCATTTAGATGTATCTGAGGGTATTCAAATTGCAGAAGTTGCTCCAGCAATAAGTCTTAGTTTTTTAGAAGATCTTGGATTGGAGGAGTCACTAATACCTCAACTCTCTTTTGAGGATAGTATAGTCCACTACAGAGACTTTTTACAGTCTTATAACCATCATGATTTAAATCCTCCTTATCACTATGAAACTTGGTATATCGAAAATCCCGTAGTTGGAGACTCTGTTAATAGAGTACTAGCTCCACACTATGTGGGTTCTATTGACCGTGTTATAGTTCATTGTAAGGATAAAGGAAGTGCAGGTCAGACTAAGATAGATGTTAAATTGAATAACGATAGCATCTTCTATCATGACTCAGAAAAACCGTCATTAGCTTTTAATGATTCTAATAACTACAGCTCTAGTGAAGAGCCTTACTTAAAATTAATAGGTAAAACAGATGTGATAACAGTAGATATTGAGAGTGTGGCTACTGGAGCTACAGGACTTACTGTTAATGTTGCTGTGTCTCAAACTGCAATTCCTATCAATGTACGTAAAATAGAAGCTATAACTGAGGATGGATTTGTATACACAGGAAATGAAGTATTCAATGATAGTTCTTTATCTTTTAAAATTTATTATTCAACTTCTGTATTGTTAGTGCCTCAAGTGACTGTAGTAGATGGTGACGGAGTAACTACTAATTTAGAAGTAGACTCTATAACAAGTACAACTATGCCTAACGATTGTATTATAACAAAATCTTTAGATGTGAGCGAATATGTAGGTATGTACAGTTTAATCATCAAAAATGCTACATCTTATACTGGAGCTCTTCAAGATCCTTTTGAAAAGAAATACGATTTCAGCGACAGTAGCATATCCATACTTTTACAGTATACTAAATTTGTAAGTACTTCTACTTTATCTGTATCTTTTGAAAATTTAGAGATGTTTAAAGATAGTCTTTCTCAGTATTCTTATTCTTTAAATGGTACTGACTGGACTACTGATGTAAATTTATCTAATCCTTTTGAAGTGGATGTTACAAATGCCAGTGTAGGAGGCAGTAACTCTGAGGAGACAAAAATCATATATATTCGATTTAAAAATGAAGAGGGAGAGGGGTACTTAACTGCTACTCTATCTGTAGGATATTACTATGCTGCCATATCCTTAGACGCTCTGTACTATGCGTATGACGCAAATACGTACATTATTAAGTATAGCCTACCAGCTTCGTCTACTACTGTTCCCCCTAAAGGAATAGAGGTATATAACGGATCTACTTTACTAAAGTCAATCACTTTTGAGAGTATCCCTTTGTCTGACTTTGATATTACTACTACTTTAGAACAGATTCCCACTCCTGATAGGTATAAAATAGAAGTAGACGCTGGATACACTACTGGAACTACGGGTGAAGATATATACAGTACTCCTGCTAATATTTTTTATGTGGATAGACCTACATCCTCTGTAGAACTTTATTTAATTATGATAGAGCAAAATACTAGTACAATGGTATGTGAGCTCGTTAAATCTGCTAACTTATCTACTTCACTAGTAGATGATCAGAATCATCCTGCTATAACCTATGAAGATTTTATACAAGAAGCTGTAAGTCGTCAAGAAGACTATATTGTTCTTTATGGATTTCAAATAAGTAGAGGGGAGGTTATTCCTTCAAGTACTGTTTATAATCTTGTTCATAATTATACTTCTATCGTAGTTCAAACTAGTTCAACTTCCTTAGACTTATCTGTTAAACTATTGGACTGGGCAGGACGCACCTATACCAATGATATGACTGATCTAATTAAAAATAATGAAATGAGCCTAAGAGTATATGCTTATAAGTCTCCAGAAGAAGATAGAGTTTCTCAAGAGATTGAGAATGCAACTATAGTTAATACTCCACCTGATTACTATTATGTAAGAGGAGAATACCTATGAGTATAGTATCAGTACCTTTAAGCGTAAATGCGATCTTTGAAAGTAGATCGGATGGTGGTAGCAAAAAAGCTGCAACTTTTAATAGTGGATGGAGTGACCAATCCGACATTGCCAGACTTCATACTGCTAATGGTCCAGACCATTACCCTCTATCTGATCAAACTTTTTCTAATTGTGGAGAAACCACAAGTATTTTCGGTGGTTGGGCACCAGGAATACAAGCTTCTCGCTACGTTAAAAATGATATTCCATATGTGCCTGCAGGTAAACAGCAAAAGTTAGAGCTCTATGATACCACTTATCCATATGGAGATCCAACTATTCCTTACTACCACTACAATATATACTCTAGGCATTTTGGAGAACTGTACGATACCTTTATAATAGTTCAAATAAGAATGAAGGCAGGTGCAAAAGCCGCTATAGCAGCTGCTGCTCCAGCAAATTACCACTTTATAGGTTTCTCCTTTACTCAGGGAGGTGTAGCTGCAAGTATAAGTCAGTACACTAAGGCGGCTACAGGAGCTATATCTAATTTTAATGATATAACCCATAGTACTCCTAATTTAATTCAAGGATCAGGAAGTGATGTATTAATTGTAAATTCAGAAAATCCTGATCCAATTATAAATTCTATGTATGAGAGTGGAGATGAATCCCCAATTACTTTGAGCGTTGATCCAGATATGCTTCAAACAGCTAATCCGGACGTAGAGACTACTGAGTATCAAATCTGGGATTACAAATTTACAAGATCAGTGTATACTTCAACAGTTCCTACTGGGATGTTTGCACTTTATGCTCCTGATGGATGGTTAGGAGATGCTTGTTACACTGGAAATGTTGGTGGAGAAGAACAAGAAACTATAGCTAAAGACGATATACCTATTAGTGAGGATAGCTCAGGAGAGGTTCCAACAAGTGGATGGGGGAGTGGAGTAAACTCTATTAGTTCTAGATTAGGAGAAGATGAGGTTGATATTCTCTACATTCCTTCTAACTTGGCCCAATACGATGCTAATGGAACCTATATAGGCGACTTACCCTATGGAGATTTTGATGGATTAGTCGTAGGGGTTGATGGGGTATTTTATTATCCCACAGTGCGCATGACTTCCATAACAAATAGTCTATTAGAACCAGATACGATGGAATTTACTCAATATGCTAAGTTTGATGCTAGTCCTATATTCACAGAAGGAGATTTAGTATATGGAGTGATCGAAGGCACAGTTAAATTTGGAGGTCACGTCACGAATATCACGTATTCTTTAAAGGACAGCGAGCAATTAATAGTGTACACTTGCGTGGGATTTAGAAAGAACTTTGAAAACGCCCCTTGGGTATTTAACTATACTGATTACAATTTATCTGCTAGCTCTGTACTAGACACTATTTTAGGTGCAGCTCCTAGTTTGTACTATCGAGGAAAAGACGGAAATATTCCTACTCAGAACATTCCTGAAGTCGATTTTAAGAATGAGACTATTGGAGGCGGTTTAAACTTTATATTTAGTAGTGTGGGTAAATATGCCTGGTATTTAGGACCTAATAAAAAATTCAGTATATATAATTTAGAGAGTCTACCTACAGAAGATATATATGTAGGACAAGAGGGAGTAGCTATAGGCAATCATAATGTTACTGAGTTAAATGTTAATTACGATCTGTCAGATAGAATTACTAGGTTAATTATTCGAGGAGATTTTAAGAGAGACAATAACAACAATATTATTTATGATGAGGATGATAAGCCTACGTATTTACTCTATGATACAGGATGGCAAGGAACTGCTTATACTCGTTTTAATGTTCAAAGAGTAAAAACAATAATTGAAGATAAGTTTAAGTATATTGAGGGAGTTAGGAACGACTACAACGATATGCAGCAATATGCTAACTTGTACCTAAAACCTTTTAAGGATGCGTTCATAGGAGGAACTTGTACCCTAGATACAGTAAATCTAAATCTAGCTCTAGGTAAAGCAGTAAATATAAATAATACAAATATGAGCTATCTAAATAATCAAGATCTTATTATATACAGTGTTCGATACAATTTAAGCGATAAGTCTACTGAATTATCTCTATCTAATAACTACTGGTTTGGAACTGACTTAACAAACTATTTTCTTTTTTTAGAGAATAGGATAGACGCTCTATTAAGAGAAGCGGAAAAGAATAAGTTTAAAGATGGAAACTTTTTTGTAGCTATGGGTAAAGTTACACAATTATTAACTGCTACTGGACTTAGTTGGCATCGTGCTATAGTTATTAACGATGAAACTATAAACGGTGGTGGACGAAGGTTAGTTGTAGCGGGTAGCTGTGTTTTTTATAACTGTAACTGGAGTAACTTAACACGAGGAAGTTACGTATACATTAAATATCGAATTATAGCTGGAATGGGTCTTCCAATTCCTGGAACTAGAACAATTCCCACTTTTAAAGCTTTTCAAGTAGATAAACTGAAGTAAATAAAAAAAGCCGTTCAGTACTCTAATCTAATTAGATCCGAACGGCTTATACTTTATTTGTTATCAGTAGAATTAGTCTTTTCTTGGTCTGGAATTTGCAATTCATCTGCTCTAGGATCTTCTAGTTTATTTAATCCTAAATATTTAACTCTAGCTTCATTAGGAGTTACTATCCTACCATTTACTAGTCTTACAGCTATCCTAGCCCTTTCGTATGATAACTTTGTAGCTAAATCAGGACAGTATAGCTCTACATCTTCAAATTTTAGTTTAGTAGTTATGAGTATTGCATTTAATTTTGCAAGTTCATACTTAACTAATCTTTCAATCAAAACTCTAAAATCGTCTCGCTGCTCTCTAGCGTTTAATGAACCAGCTTCTCCAGCTAAACCTAACTTAAAAGGTGGGATATTCCATATATTTGCCTTTTTAATTAACCACGCTTGAAGTTTTATGTTATCTTCTGGATTAAGATTAGATAAATCTATAAATTTACCTTCTACATTTGAAGCAACTATTTTAACTCTTGAGTTTTTCTTACACAGTTGCATGATTCTATTTACGATGTCTGTTAGTATCTTTCTAGGAGCTTTAGGTAAACACAAAACTCCAGATTTCATAGAATGAGATCCTGCTTTAAGGTTATTAGAAGCAGCCATATCTGTTTGTAGCTCAGTATATATGGAGGTTATAGGATCAGATCCATATATTCTATCGCTCATCTTGTCTAGTACGAGATATATAAAAGAATCCTCTGGAAAAACTGCTACTTCTCGATCTGTCTCTTCTGGATGCATTAATCTATATGCTTTTTTAGGATTTTGAAAATTAGCTCCAGTGTCATCTACATCAAGTCTAATACAATAACCAGGAACAGCGTATAGGGCCTTTGCCTCACTTGCAGTAGTGGGTTCTAACTCAATACCTGCTCTACCATATAAATACAGATCTTTAATATATTTCTCTCTTACTTCACTAAAAGTTTCTACAGAATTACATTTAGCCATTAGTTGATTGAGATATATAACCCTACCCTTAGTCTTAGCCTTATCCTCATATCCTTTTTTTGCTCGAGCAATAAATTGGTATCTTAAAGCTTCGTTCAAAATAGCGTTGATGTATTTTTTTAATAAAGGCGAATTATCGTACATAGTTTGGACGTTTTCATAAGAAACCGTCTCATACTGAGGAGATACGAAATCCCCAGCATCTGCTACACCAGGTTGCTCCTTAGACTGAGACTCTTTTTCCTCAGTTTTACCCTTAGTATTGGAAATTATCTGCTTTTTCTTGAATATTTTAGAAAATATGTTCATGTCTTATCCTCCTATTTGAAAACCCTACTCAACTTATTATACTCTAAGTTTTTATAATATATCCTCCACATCAGGTAACTCTGTATCAGATGAATCTACTAACGAGGGTCCTATATCCAACTCTTGAAGTACTGCTGAATAAACAGCTCCTGCTAGGGCATCAGCCACATCTTTAGACCCATACTGTAATCCCTCCTCTTTCAGCCTCTGAGGGCTCTTTTGAGGGTGATCTACCTTATCTCTATTTGTTTTTTGAAGTTCTTTTAATTCTCGTAGTATTACTAAATAATTATACATACTAACTTTACCCTGATACAGAAGACCCTTTAAAGTATCGTATGGTTTTCTTGTTCTATCTACAGATACGAGATCACTCTGAATCCCTCTCTTTTCTAACATTTGTCTAAAATCTACACTTTGGAATCCATCCAATGATGTAGTAATTATATCGAAATTTTTATCACTAAGTTTATATATAAATTTTCTAATAGTCTCAAAGTCAATTTCTGCATCTTCAGGTCTTATCTGAATTGCTAAGTCTACGTAGTACCCCATTTGTGTTGGAGTGATTGCATAAGAGTGGATAATAACTAATCCTGCGCAATCTTTTATTCCTTGAGATAAATCTATGTGCACAAAGTATTGAGCATTCTCATGTCTCACTAGTTCTTTATTCAGTAGATCTCTCAATTTATCATTTTCAGGATTTTTTAATAATTTTTGCTCTAGTAAGTATGCCTCATAGCTGTATCCAGGTCTAAACCAAGGTTGCCAGTTTAAGGTTAACAATTCTTTTTCTGTTACAAATACTTCACCCTCTCTTCCGACATCGTCCCATATAATCGGAGAAGGTCTATCAAAATTAATACACCTTTCTAGTATAAGCTCGTACTTTTTAAGAAATCTTGCACCAGAAGACTTAGTAAAAAGACACTCGTATCTTCTTTTAGCATCTTCGGGATCTTTTCTATATATGGGAACATAGTCTTCTTTTAGTTTATATAAACGTTTATTTATTAAATCAGGATGAGCTCCCTCTTTACTTCTGACTTCCCAAGGAGACTTTCGACTTTTAAATACCTGTTTCTTGTCGTCCTCAGGCCATTCATCTACTTCAGCATAGTGAGTCATCATATAATCAAACTCATCTCTAGGATAAGAGATCATAACTAGCTTATAGTGATCAGGAAATCTCGAAAAAGCTGTATTTCTAGCATTATCGTATCTTTCTTTAGCTCTATCATACCTAACTTCAGCAATTTCATCAAATATGCACATTAGAACATTTTTACCCTCTACTCCATATCTAGAGGCATCAGCTGCCATCGCTTCTACGTGATTTGGAAATAACACTTTTCGAGTTTGAATATCTTTACCATCTCTCAGATCTACTCCCAAATCAGCAAAAAAGTTTCTACCAGTTGCAGGGTTTCTTATTTTTTTGATAACAGTAGTAAATTGCTTAAAAAATACATCCTTAGCATGCTCTTCATTTACACTCATACACGCTACGACTATAGGAGTACTAGCTCCTATGTTAAAGTACTCTTGAGGATTTCGAAGACAACAGAGAAAATAGCAGCAATATACTAGTGTACGAACAATGGTATAGTCCTTTGAAGCTCCTTCTCCCCACAATAACAGAATCTCTTTGATGTCTTTTCTCCAATTCTTATAATCTGCAGTAAATATCTGATTAATAATTCTGTATTGTTCTGGAAAAAGAGGTTGTTTTAACCACACTTCGAAAAACTCTTTGGGTGGTACAGGAGTAATCTCGAATTGACTTTCACCTAACTTTACATCTTCTAGAGCCCTATCTACAGACTTATCGAAGATACTTTGAAGTTTTTTATTTTTGTCCATCATTGGATTTCACATCTGTTATTTGAGTTCCTACTTGTTTTAGACGCTCTAAAGCATACTTTTGTTGATCTACGGGTACAAATTCTTTAATAACATCTATAACTTTAGTAAATATCATTTCTATTTTATCAATCTTAATGTATTGATTAATAGTCTTAGACACATCAATTAGCTTTAAGACTTTAGCTTCATGATTTAATTCATCTAAGATAGCTTTTAGAGCACTTATCTCACTCTTTAAGCTTCCCGATTCTTTAGCTCTTTCAGCAATTTCATTAAGTCTTGCTTTTATCATATTAAGTTGATCTAAATGTTTAAGAATGTACTCAGCCTGTTTATCTAGTATTTGAGGATTCTTTTCTACAGCTGCCACGTACCACCTATTTATTGCAGCTAAATCTTTTCTAATAGTACTCTCACTTACGGGTCCGAATGTCTGTAAGTCGGAATGAGCTAATAGGTCTTCGACTCTCGTAATACCTTTAAGATACAACTTTCTAACTGCAGTTCTTCTTTTTAAAACTTCAGTCTTTCTAGTTCTTCCCATAACTTCTCTCCTTTTCTACTATTTGCTTCAAAATCTCCAATCCTTTATTTAATCGTCTTTGAACTTTAAATCTACTGAGTTTTAGCTCTTTACATATCTCAGATATTTTATAGTTACTGAGATACTTACTCACGATATCCCTACACTCTTTTCCTGCTTGCTCTTCTACAGAGTATAGCATTAAGCTCAGATCAGCACTAAATTCTTTCATCATCCTTCTTATCGTTTAAGTATCCTATACGAGATTGAATCTTTCCTTTATTGGGATTGTTTCTTAGTTTGTACTCCCACTCCCTCTTTATTCTAGTTACTTCCTTTTGGTACTTAGTGAGTAAGAACCATTTAAATCTAAGAAAGTACCAACCTGGTTTTCTTCTATAGTACTTTTTATCCCTATTGGTCATTTCAAGAAACAGAACCCATAAATCTTGTCCTATGTCACTTTTCTCTAAGACTTTACTGGAAAATGATTGAGATAGATACGAAATTACTTCTTGTATTTTTTGATAAGTTTCTTTCCATTCAGCCTCGTACTTTTTAGGAATTTTATTCATAGTAGATCACTACTCCTTCTGCGTATCTTTTTGAATATTGTCTAGATCTTTAGGTAATTTTCCTTGTTCTATTTTATCTTTAGTGTATATAAAGGCAAAAGAGTTCCAAGCAATAGCTGCTGCATGATCCTCATCGTCCATTCCAGCTAAAAGTTTATAGGCATGCCTGATTAAAGAGTCTAAATACCTCGATAAAGGCATTCCTTTTTGCCAATTGGATTCACCGTACTTTCTGGCACCGTTTTCGTAGTGCCTAGCTAGTCTTTCCATAGCCATAGGAGGTATTAAATCAAATCTCCCTTTTCCCTCTTGGATATCTCTTACTGCTCCAGATTCGAACTTCTGTCTCTTACCTGAGTCCTTTACCTTTGTGTATTTCTTAGCCATGCCTTCCTCCAAATCTTTTTTCACATTCTCCGTCTTTTAATATTTTACCACTCCATCTTCCATATCTTGTTCCGCACATTGTACATCTTTCTTCACTAATTCCATCGTATCTCTCAGGATGGGTGTACCCATATTCAATAGCAATAAAATCTCTACTTCCGCATCGACATTTCATTCTAGTTTTTCTCCAAATATCTCTTTAAAACAATCTGGCAATTTTTCTTCACATTTTGGACAAGTACCATTCTTTAAAGGCTTATTCTCCTTGCAAATCTTACACATTCCAAAAGTATAGGTATCTTCTTTACTCATTTGTATTCTGTTGCTCCTTTTCTTAATAGGTACTCTTCACCAACACTTTTTAGTATTTTTCTTCCTATTCTAACATCATTTTCTTCTTTCACGGGTTTAATTACGCATCCTTCTCTTATTGTTTTTAGATCTAATATGGATGTTCCATTTGTGTACTCTTTTACTGATTCTAGTGTATATTTTCCGTAACTGAGTATAGGAACATAGCGTAAACCCAAAGAAGCAATAAATTTTCTAGCATCATTAAAGTCTAAGTAGTTTCCTTTGTATTTCACGTCGAAAAACATTATATCAGTATCCTCTTTTCCATATTCTAAATCTTGAATTCCTTTACCGTAAATTTCTCCATATATAGTATAATCTTCAGGGATAATTTCAGCTAATTTATATTTTTTAGCAATCTTACCATATACGTCTTCTCCATAAAAACAATGCCTATTATTGTGATGAGTTATTTGAACACGATGACTCCCATATATGAACTCATATTTGCCAAATAAAAGGGATTTTATTTTACCCCACAAACTATCTGTGTATCTTGGTAGTCTACCAGCTCTAAAGTTAGTACCGTGAATTTTTTCTGTTATTACTACTAAATCTCCTTCTTTAAACACGTTGTTATAATTTTTAATATTATTTATATCCGTATACTTGTCAAATAGAGGATTTTTCTTCTTTTTAGTAGGACGATTACCTTTAAATTGTTGAAACTTAGGCTCAGGAACTTCGTATTTAACAATTCCCAATTCTTTAGCTACGTCTTTACCTTTCTTCCAAGTTTTTCCTTCTGGAATACTTAAAATAAGACCTTGAGATATGCACTTTCTTAATTTAATGGTTCCAACCCTTCCATTCTTTTTTAGAAATTCTAGATTATATTTTTCGATTATGTCTTCAGGAATTAGGCTGTCAGGTGGACAGTATACAACTAAGTCCCCTTCCTTATATTGGTCTAAACTAACGACGCAGTTCCAGCCTTTAACAGTAACTATAGAGAGTCTATCCGCATTAGGATGCTTTTCAATCTTTTCTACTTTGCAGACTTCTACTATTAATTTACTCATAAGGTATCGATTTATAGTATTTTATGTACTGTTTAAACTCTTCTATATTTTTAAAAGTTTTGGTAGCATATATTTTAATCCAAGGATGACTAGAGTATAGATTACTTATAAAGTACACAGGTTTTCTCATAAGAACTGCATTACATAGCTCTATAGTCGTACCAAAGCTTGGCTTATCCACTATAGTAAGTAACCCATCGCATCCTGCAAGCTGTACTAAGTCTCTTTTGACTATTAGCTCAGCACTTTCCTGGTCTCTATTAAAAGAGTTCTTAAAACTTTTAATTCTAGTTTTTGAATTGACGTTTCTTGCATCTAATTCTTGCATTTCTTCTTTTCTTTCTGGAACATCATAAAAAGGATTCATTAGTTCAATGCTTAACTCTTTTTCTAACTGAAGTTCTATTTTTCTAAATTCTTTACGATCATTAAAATTGTGAGCAAAATATAATTTCATCCTTACTCCTAACTTGTAGCGGAGCTAGATACTGTTGAACTAGCTACGCAGTTTTCAGTCTCGTACACTGATACTGTTACTTCAAGTATATTTCTATTTAATCTAAGAATTTTTAAACCAAAGTATCTTGAAAGATTTTCTGCAGAAGGAATTTTAAAACGATCATTTAAAAAAGAGTGGTCAAACTCATCTATCAAATGTTTGATGTCTCCAAAATCTATAAAAATGCCATCTATAGAGTTGTGTAATCCATTTATAGTTACTCCTACTCTGTACGAGTGTCCATGCAGATTTTTACATGCACCTTTATGTTTAGGTATAAAGTGAGCTGCTTCAAAGGTTCTTTCTAAACTTAATCTCATTTGTCCTATCATTTTGATTCCTCCTTTAATTCTACTCCTACACTCTTTAATTGCTGTTTGTGTTGTAATATCCAAAAAGGTATTTTGATTACTGGAGTATTTACTAGCTCTATAAGTAGCTCTCGTATAGATGGACTAGGTACGTCTATTTCACAATAGCCATCGTAGTTGGTTTGTTCGTGGAGTATTATATTAGTTTTCATCATTTATAGCTTCTTCTGGTACTACCTTAGGTTCAGCTAATTTGTAAGTATCTTTAATGTATTTAACACAATCATTTAAACTGTAGAACACGTCTCCCTCAGTTTCCTGTACCCACCACAGTAGAGATGAATTCATCTTAGTTTTAGGCACATCGCTTATTACATAAATAGGAATGTTCAAGAAGAAAGCTGTAACTGCTTCAGCTGGAGTACCCCAACTAGGAACATCGCGTTTGTAGTACACGATAATAAAGTCACTTCTAGATACTGCCTCGAAGTCCCCCCATATAGGTAAATCTGTTTCTTTATTTCCGTCTATAACCTTTCTATACTGAAACTGCTTAATAACTTCAAATCTGTTTTTTCCAGGACGCACGATTCCCCACCATATTTTCTTCATTTCTTCTATGAATTGGTTCCAGTGTCCACCTTGTTTTAGTCCCATAGTGTACTTGACGTGCTCTCCTGCTGGCTTTCCTGTCTTTTCTGCCTCATATTTAATAGGACAGTATATAAGCATATCGGGAGATTTTAAACTGGATAGTACATCTTCTCGCCACGACTTAGCACCACTTACTTTATGTTCGATAAATCCTGCCAAATAGGTTGTGTACATTTTATTCTTCCTTTTTAGTATCTTCTTTTAAAATCTCAGTACTAGGACCTATTAGAATGTCGGCACTAGTGCCTACATAGTCAACTCCTAGTTTAATTAGTTCTTTAACTTGTTCTAGTGTTTTAATTCCTCCAGCTGCTTTAACTTCCTTTTTCCAGTGCTTCTTAATCAGTTTTACATCTTCGTAAAGATCGTTTATACTTTTTCTTTTAATAAGACCTGTATTTGTTTTAATAACATCTATATAGTCTCTTGAGGCAATACATAGCTCTTTTATCTGTTTTGGTTTATCCCTCATCATAGCTGTTTCAATAATCAATTTTAATTTCTTATCAGGTATTAATTTTTTAATCTGCATAAAAAAGGCTTTTATTCCATTCATTTTTGGAGGATAATTGTAATAATAAAGATTAATAGGAATAACTATGTCTAGCTCATCGTAATCATCTTTGTGAGTTGTAAGGATTGTCTGGGTGTACATATCAAAAGGAAATCCAAACACTGTAACTACTTTTATGTCTGAGCCCTTTACTAAAGTTTTAGCAGTACCACAAAAAAAGTAAGGAATAACTATAGATCTGTACTTTCTCTCTTTAGCGACTCTCACTAAGTTTTTTAGATCTTTTAATTCCATTTTAGGATTCAGATTAGTGTACTCAACGTACTCATTTATTGGTTTCTTACTAAACATCCTTCCTCCCAGTGTAAAAGAAAAAACAATAATAGTTCTCTCTTACTTCTTTTTTAGTAATTTCGCACACACCTTCTTTATAAAATCTACATTGACTGCACTTTTTATCTCTAATATTGTATCGACGTGCACACATCATGCAAAACAATTTTGAAGAGACTTCACCACAAATGTCACACTTAGGTTGTACTTTTCTCTCTCTTTTTTCTCTATCGTGTCTCATTTATCTCCAACATAAATCTATTTTTTGTAGATTGTGTAAAGCTGACTTCTTAGATACATTAAACAATAATTGTTTAGCTGTTGAGAATTTTCTTAGTTTATCATAAGCATAACTATCCTTCTGTATGAAGCAGCCATTAACAAGTAAGGTTGTAGAAGGTGAAATAGGAAATTCATAGACGCTATGAAAATGTCCTATGGTAATTACATCATAACAATCGTTTTCTACTAATAAAGCTATTTCTTTTGCTGCCTTTTCAATAGTATTTAAAGAACAGCCTCTAATACTATTACCATGAGTTAATAGATACCTATGACCTCTTATAGTGAGCGAATAAGAGTAGTCTGTAGGTAGAATAATTTCAACTCTTTTATTTCCTGCGAATCTCTCCCTTATGAGGGTTCCAAGTAAATACTCAAAATTATCAGTAGCATCTTCGGACATATACTTTGAAGTTGTTCTTCCATGATTCCCTACTACCCCTATATACACGACTCTAGGGTAGACCTCAAGAAGTTTTTTAATAGCATCGCTTACATACTGAAAAGCTAACTGAATTTGTTTACCTACTCCACAAGTGATTTCTGCCTTCTGACCCTCGAAGATTCTGTCATTAGTTATTAAGTCTCCAAGTCCAAAAATATAGAAGGTTTCAATACTGTAGGAAGGTTTGTAGAGTTGATAGAATCGTCCAACTCCTTTCATGAGTTCTGAGAGCTCCTTCTCTTGAATTTCTCGATTATAAGTAATTTCTCCTGTATGAGGAGCCTTATTTATCATTCCCGTATGCATGTCTGATAATAGAAGTACTTGATCTTCTACCTGTTTGTCTCCTTTCCAGACTCCTGTAAACTTTACATTCTTATATGGATCGTTATAGTTTTTTGTAGTTTCTTTTATGTACTCTACATACTTTTTAGTTTCTTCTAATATCGCTTTATTCTGATGCCTTTTATCTTCCCTTTTAATATCCACATACCTACTGGTAGCATGCTCTACTGCTGGCACTGTCACATTAAAAAATTTAGATATTTCTTTCTTACTGTAGTTCTTACTAACTAAAGAGCTTAATTGCTTTATTTTTTCATCGGTCCATATTTTCGACATGATAAACCCCCTTTCCTAATATTATATATCTATTTTAAGATAAAGTACATACATCGTTATACTTTTACACATTATTTTTAATGTACTCTTTAACACTACTCTCACTATTAATATTCTCTAAGACGCTGCTTTCATTGTTACTCTTTTCTAAAAAGATTAAAGGTAAATTAGTAAATGCATCGTCGTGACTTATAAGAAATATTTGATTAAAAGGAGAACTTTGGAGCATTTCAAGTAGCTTAGTTTTATTCGTTTTATCTAGTCTATTAAAACCTTCATCAATAAATAGAAAAGTATCTTTAAAGCTAAGAGTGTTTATAGCTAATTTAAAAGCATAAGCTACTAACATTCTTTCACCCGACGATAAAGACATGTAAGAGTACTCCTCTCCGTTTCTAGTTAACTTCATACTGAACTTATCAATACTTCTAGTAAGAATAGAGCCTTGTTTTGTAAAAGATATGTTACATTTAATGTCTATAAGTCTAAATAAGTATTCATTAAGGATCTGTTCCAGATATCCTACGTAGTGCCCCATGACATAAGACTCAAACTTCTTTAAAACATCAAATACTACTTTGTGGCTATTTATAGTCTCTTTAATTTTTTGCGTATCTACTGTATTTTTTTGAGATTGCTCTAACTTTTGTATCAAATTGTGAACTCGCGTCTGCTTTGGAGACACTCTATCATCTCTAGTAGTCCTGTGCTCTCTAACAGCTCCCTCAATCTTCTGGACTCTAGCCTGGGTATTCTTTAGTATAATCATATTTTTATTAATTTCAGTTTGATACTCATTGAGGATCTCTACTTTATTCGTTAAAGGTTGCTTGCAAGTAGGACACTGTGTTTGATTAGATATCCAACTAATCTTATTTCGATTTCTACTTATAATAGTATTACAAGTTGCAATTGTTCCTCCTAGTTTATACTTTAAGTCATTTAGCAGGGTCACTTTAGACCTGATACTATTAATCTGCTCTGTAAGGGTCTTACAAGCATCACTTAAAATAGTCTGTCTTTTTTTTGAAAAATAGTGAATATTACGAGTTTGTAACTGTTCTAATAGTATACCATTACTCCGTATGTTCTCTTTCAATTTATCGTAGATTTTAGTGAATTTCTCGTAGTTAAAAAGCAGTTGCATGAGCCTTTTTATCTCACTAGAACTAAGACTAGTCAAATCTTCAAATCTAACGGCATCAAAGATACAGAAGTTGATGCACGTAGTATAATCCATACCTACTAACCCTTCTATATATCCCCTCTTATCCTTGAGTTTACTAAAGTCTACTTCGTTACCATTTATCTTAATTACTAGTTTAGTCATACCCTTATAGGACCTAATAATGACTACTTGCTTGTTGGCAGCTTTAAATGTTAGAATTACTTTACACTCTTTAGCACCTTTTTTAATTAGGTCTGATAAACTGACTTTTGTTCTACCGTAAAAAGCAAATAGGATGGCCTCCTTAATAGCCGACTTTCCAACTCCATTTGCTGTTTTTCTATCCACATCTAGTCCATAGATATTTGTTAGCTTAGAGTCAGGAAAGTCTATAGTGGTATCCTTAAAGCACATAAAATTTTGGAGTTGTAACTTTATTAGTTTCATATTTTAGTTTCTTTTTCAACTTCTAATAGACCTTGTAGTAACTTTCTAATCTCAGAGCCTATTTTTTTTTCTTTACAAAAATCCTTTAATAATTCTGCTGTATTCTTTTGAGATATGCTCTCTTTAATCTGGGCAACGCTACTCTGTACTTTAATTGTCCATTTAAATATGTGGTACTTTTTTCGACATTCTTCTACTATTCTATTAATGTTATTAGACGTATCAATAGTAGTATTGCTTACTTCAAATATTATTTTTAGTTTAGATAGAGCAGGAACTTTTTCTAAAATATTGTATATCTCACCTAGTTCATCGTCCTTCACAATAATTTGATGCATAGGTATTACTTTCAAAGGAATGAATTTGTAAGTTATCTCCTTATCTATGTCTAAAAATATTATACCTTTTTTATCTGAGTGTTCTCCAAAATGAATATAGTAGGGTGCACCTGGATGAAGGACTAGTCTAGGTTTTTCTGATAGTATTTGGTATTTATGGATATGACCAAGTAGGACTATGTCCTCTTTAAAGTCTTTAAAAGAAGGTCCCTCTTTTTGAAAATTGTTTGCACCAAATTTACTTTCTGCACAATTAATATGCTGCATCCTTATATTTCTACCTTCTAAATCAACTAGTAGTCTATCCATACCGTATATTATATTAGGATGAATCTTAGGACTCCACATAGTCGCATTAATATCTGATTTTAATCGTCCATGATTCCCACCTATTATGTAAACAGCTACGGTAAGAGGTATTTGTTTTAAGAACTTTATAAAAAAATCGATCTCATCGGGTTTAGGATTATCAGTATCAAACACATCTCCTAAAATGATTAGACCCTTGCAACCTTTAGAGAGTTTTAGTATTTGATCTAGAATGTCTTTACACTCTTTAAGTCTTTCTCGTTTAATGTGGAAATCCCCTGAAACAAGATACTTCATATTTTACTCTGTGTTTTCTAACTCTAAATAACCAGCCTTTTTTAATTCTGGAATACTATACTCTTTATTTTTTATTATTTTTCCACCCTGTACTTCTCTTTTTATGTCATCAGCATCTATTTTTCCGGTAGAAACAAATGCGACTTCTATCATTATTGACTTAGCTAGAGCAACAAACCTATGTTTTAATGGAGCATCCACCTGAAAACTCTCGTTTTTCTTCAAAGTAATTTTACCAAATTCTGTCTCTATTCTTACCTTACCTTTTATTACTGTGAATAAATTAATCTTGTCTGTATGAGAGTGAGTAGAGCAAAAAGTATTAGGTTTTAAATAAAGTAAATCTAACTCAATGGTATCTGTTAGTAGTATCCTTCTTCTTTCTCCCCAAACTTTATGTATATTTCCACTCATTCTATACTCCTTTTTTATTTCTATAGTGATCCCCATCACACCAAAGACACTTTTTTCCATTAGCTGTCTTCCAATTTTTATTAGGTAATACTCGTTTACAGCACCTACATACCATAGTATCTTCTTTTTGCTTCATACATTCCTCCCTACTGCTTTCATTATGAATGATAAGTAACACTCTTCTGGTTTAAGAAGACACTTTATAAATTTATTACAAGTGTGTCTGCAGTGCTCCTGCATCTTTTCTTTAAACTGTAAGGATATACCTATACCTACCTTTCCAGTTAATTTCCAAGAGTAACTCATGTAGTCTTTATACCATTGAAACTGTCCAAAGACTAGGACAGAAGAAGGGCTATCTATAAATTGAATAGGAACTTTGGAGTTTATACTTGCAAATTGTCGTCCCAGCAAAGCTGCTACCTCAGGACTTTTACATTGTTCTAGGTACTCTTCCGAAACTTGCCAGTTAACTGGAACCATGGATATTTTAATACTGGGTTCTAGTGTACCTAAGAGATCTGTTGATGGGGTCCGAATAAAACTTGGGGGAAGAGGAGCTGTGTAAAAGTATAGAGCATTGTGTTGCAGAGTATGGAGCTCTAGAGGTACCTGAACTAGAGAGTGTGCATCCTTTAGATCCTCTTCTAGTCTCTTATTAAAACCTTCAACTATTTGACTTTTCGTATCCATTTTAGTCTATTACTTCTTTTGTTCGTAGTCTCTAATCTTAATGCACAGATCTAGTAAATCAGGAGTTACTTCTTTTCGTCCATCTATCCTAGCTACCTGCACTTTTAATAATTTTAGTTCTTCTTTAGAGAAAGCAAAATCTTTTTGAACCTCTTTTTCAGAATCCCATTGCCATCCTTTAGGAGTTCTTACCATTTTTATTTTAGACTTTTCTTCCTTAGTTACCTCCATCCTTTTAGCTATATTTCGTGCCATAAGAAGTTCTAGTAAATTTCCTTTCATAGGAAGTAATCTTGAAAACATTAGTCTCTCTTTCGTATTTAACTTCATTTTGCCTCCTTATAACAATAGTCACAAATAAGATGATAGTAAGACGCTTCCCAATCTGCAGTATAATACTCTTTTTTTGCCTCTCTTACTAAAATTTCTTTTCCACAGTGGTAACATCTAACAGTCATATTTTTACTATCAAAGTATAACCAAATACTTAAACTTATAGCTATAATAATTGCAATAATTATACCTGTCATTTTACCTATCTTCCTTTAGACGTAAAGTTTTCTTAACTATACTCATACCTGCTTCACTATCTCTTTTAAATACTTAATATTTTTTTTAGCTAATTCCAACTGTGGTTGAGTCAACTCTTTATAGAAATACATGTTATTAGTTGGAACTCGTTTGAATTTTCCTTTTCCAAACTCTATGTCGTTCACAGCAGACCATATAGGATTACAAGAGTCGGTGCTTCTAAGCATTTTCATTCCCTTATAAGCCAGAAACTCAGTTGGATCTCCTTGACCTAGACAATGCACGGGTTTTGTAAGCATCTTATGCTTTTTTAAGTACCTAACACAGTTATTTCTAGCTTCCTTAATACTCTGGTCTGGTTTTGCTCCTCTAACGAAGCAAGAGGTAGATATTTTACTTAATCCTATGACTTGTACATAAGGATTGTTTAACATTTCTTTGTAACATTCTAACCACTCTTTTCTAGTTTTTCCTTGTGGTACAGCAAACACATCTACCTTATTTAAATTCTCTTTTTTTAATCTTTTAATAAATCTAATTAAAGCTTTTAATGTTTTATTTTTATCAAAAAGAATATCAGGAGCTATTACTTCACTAGGTTTTAAGTCTTTTACAATTTCAATTAGAATATCTTCAGTTACTAAGGATTTCTCAGCAGCAGAGTTGTCTAAAGTTACAAAATCTCCCCTTTTAACTGCAGCTTTAAAGAATTGCCTGTAGTGCTTATGTTGATAGTATAGGTGGGCCAGTGCGTAGTATACTTTATCTCCCATATGTGCGAGATCTAGATGTCTTAATGGCGGAATTACAAAAATTTTCATATTTTTAATCTCTCCTTATATAATTTATTCTTTAAAATCCCTTTACAAAAATAATAAATCTGCTTTGTTGAATATCCATAATAATACCCTTTTACTACATGCATCGGTATCAACATCATTTGATACCATCTTTGGTAAGCCAACCAACACCATAGGTTAAATAGTTTACTTCCGTTTTTTATTAGTCCTTTCCTGTACAAGTATCCAAACAACACTTTTACTTACTCCTCTTTTTTAAAATTATAAGAAGTTACAGCACTTCTTTGGTTATCTTCACTTACTTCCACTATTACTTTCCTTTTACCGTACTTTTCTTGTATAGCTCCATAATACGCATCACAAATCATCTCACAAGATAGGCTATTCAAATCTTTATGAGTAATAACGGTGTCTATGTAGTCTTTAACTAAGTAGAATTCTAATTGTCTATTCTCATCTGTAACCTCTATAGAAACACTAACAAAAAAAGTGTGTCTATGCTTGCTTCTTAGATGTTTAACTGCTATAGGAGCTGTAGGATAACAATGCACTGCTTCAAATTGGGTCTTAACTTTAATAAACATTAGCTTGTTCATTCGACTCTCCTAAGAGACTTGTCTGCATCTCTCCATCTCTTCCCTTTTAACTTTCTGCTGATATAAGATACAGCGTCGTGCATATGAATTGATTCTTTATTTACAACTTTTACCTTATACCACTTTATTGTTCCAGACTTTTGTAGAGCCAATCCCACTTCTCTTGCTTCATCCTCTACAAATTTAGGATTATTATATGCTTTAATTGTAACATACTTTTCATCTGGTCTTTTAAGCACTGGATATATTTCACAGCTCATACATCCTTCTACCAGTTTAATTAAGTCTTCTAGATATATTGTTTTTTTTCGTTTAGTCTCAACTGTTACAGTTACTTCACTCCGCTGTCCGTGAGCTCCTTGCCCCTCTGATATCTCCTTAGAGCATGGACAATTAGAAGTTCCAAGTACTTTAGCTTTTAATTGAAAAGTATATCTATTTTTATTATCTATTCGACCTATAAAGCAGCAGTCAAATGCCATTACAGATTTTTCTTTTGTTACTGGCGCCTCTTTGTCTATAAAGTACTTAAAGTTAACTTCTGCGTAGACATCACTTGTTTGACTAAATTTTTTAAGTCCATATAGAAATTTCCATAGCACCCATCTACTAAAACTGGTATACCTATACTTCATAAGAGCTCTAGGTATCCTAGACATATTAATACCTTTAATATTGCGCTTTAGAGACACAAAAATATTAACATTAGCATAGCACAGCTTCTTGTCTCCTTTTTTTGTCTTTATATATATAGGAAAGTCTAGATTAGATATTCCTACCCTGTTGAGTTTCATCCCTCTAACTTTAGTCTTTTGCACGTCAGCTAATTCTATTTTCTTTCTGCGCATGCCTTCCTCCTTCCTATTTTGAAGTTTCTAATTCCAGTTATAAATAAAGATATTCCCATCAAGATCTGAAAAGGCAGTTGGGCATTTATCATTAGTATCATAAAAGCAGTAGTAGGAATTAGATACCAAGCCCAAGCCTTATACGTTTTAGATGACAAGTTTAAACACAGAATTGTTCCTGCCATAGAAATAAAATCCAGTATTACGATTGTAGTAGGATTCATTTGTTCTCCCAAGGCATTATTAGCCAAATTTTCTTCTCAACTGTATGTAAAAAATAAGTAGGTTTAAACATAGATCCTTTTTTGTAAAATAAGACTAAAGTATCGTGCTTTATATGAGCTCTAGTTAAATAATTAGAAATAAAAGTTAAAGTAGCTCCACTATCTGTAAGATCCTCTACTAGTAATACTGGTGATTGCAACTTATCTAAATCTCCTGTTTTAACTTTTAGAGCATTTCTTTTACATCCTTCGTAGCTACTGGCAAAAATAATGCGAGTAGGTAATTTGGTGATATTTTTTAGAGCTGTACCTAGAGGTAATCCTCCAAAAGCTACAGGAGCTAGACTCTTATACTTAGAAAAGTCTATTATTTTCTGTATCTTTTTAATGTCTTTATCAAACTGAACCCATGTATACTTTAGCTTCTTCATACGTCATTCTTCCTATCTTGTTTATATTCCCAAATATGATTTCGACAAGTTGCAATAGAAGTTATAATAATTTCTATGTACCCTTCGATTATGTCTCTAGCTTCTCTTAGGGGAGCTACATAGTAGCTAGCTTCTTTTTCAGCGGATGCCGAAACAAATTTAGTATTATTTACATTAGTTTCTAGTTTTAGATTACAGTAATACTCAACTTCTTTATTCTTCTTTAGGGCTCTTATTTGTTTGTACTTTATGTTAAGATTTCCATATATCCCTGTTAAAGTGTCTTGGTGGCTACAATACCTATTTATGTCCTGTATATTAGAATTGACCATTAGGTCATTACTTATAGCTTTAATCTGGACGAATAGGGGTTGAAGCTCTGTTATAGTGTTTTTTGCATGTACGTCTAGTTCTGTATTATCCATTTTTATCTCCTTTTTTGTCCATTTCTTAACCAGTGTTTATACTTACTCATAATTTCATTAAAAGTAACTGGTCTAAAATTATTTACATCTACTCCCACATTAATACAATCTGTGAACAAATATGCTCGTTGTATCCTTTTAAAGGCCCACTTTTCGTGAACATGTCCTGTAAAGTTGATTCCGAAGTTGACATTAGCGCGCTTTGGATCATGTACTAAATTAATTCTTCTTCCTCCCATATTTATTACTAGTCTTTCTATAACGGTTTTTGTGGAATTATTTTTATCGTGATTTCCTTTAATATGAATGATTCTGCCATTTAGTTGCGCTTCCCAGGTTCTAGCTTTTATAGGGACTCCTTCCCCCTTTTTACCTCCAGAAGTGTTCTTAAAACAGAAATCTCCTATATGAAATACAATATCTTCTGGTCTAACTCTAGAATTCCAATTTCTAATTAAAGTATTGTTCATCTGATCGAGAGTTTTAAAAGGTCTATTACAATACTTAATAATATTAAAATGTCCTAAGTGTAAATCGCTTGTAAAATAATACTTCATTTTTCTTCTTTTATTTTTCTTAGATAGTCTTCGAATGCTCTTGCTTCTTTTTCTGAAATATTTAACTTAGAAAACTTTCTATGATTCACATGATGATACTCACACACTGGAGCATCATTTAGCACACTATGTATAAATAAGGGGAACATTTTAATATAGTAGTCTGTTTGAGGTAACTTATGATGATGGGAGTGTACAGAGTTTAAACACCCCTCAACACAGCAATACCCATTGAACACATCACTCATTATCATTCTAATTTCGTTTGGAAATCCCTTCTTCATGATTCTAATAACATCCTTTTTAATTTAGGTGGATTTGTTACTGTGAATATATCTAATTCATAACCCTGCAGGTCCTCACCGTTAGATAGAGTATAGGTATGATACTCAGAACAGCCCATAAAATCATGCCATACTCTGGTAATTTGAAAGTATTCCTGAGTTATTTTACACCTCAGCCACATTCCTTTTTTAAGATGATGCTTTGAATACCACTGTCTAATACTCATTTTTCTCCAAACAGTTTTAAAATCTTGTCTTTGATTTCTTTTAACACCTTAGGATTCTCTCTAAGAAACTTTCTAGCATTTTCATCTCCATGCCACTTTTCTTCTCCGTAATTTATCCAAGCTCCAGTTTTATCTACTATACCATGTTTAACAGCAGTGTCTAGAATATCATAAGTTGTTGAGAGTCCTTCATCAAACATGATCTTAAAATCAGCTTTTCTAAAGGGAGGTGCTACTTTATTCTTTTTAACATCAGCTCTAACAATAGTCCCAATAGGGTCTTCATTTGGTTTCACTAGTGTTTTAATTCGTTGTAACCTTATTCTTACAGATGCATAAAATTTGAGAGCTACTCCTCCTGAAGTAGTCTCGGGGGATCCATGTCCAAAACTATTAATTTTCATTCTTGTTTGATTGAGAAATACTACGGCTGTGTTTGAGGATGCTATAAGTCCAGACATTTGACGTAAAACTTTTGACATAAGTCTAGCCTGTAATCCAATAGTTGAATCCTCTACCTCTCCCTCTAGTTCTGCCTTAGGTACAAGCGCTGAGACTGAGTCTATAACAATTAAACTAACACTTTTAGATTCTAATAAAGTACGCATAATGTCCAAAGCCTGCTCTCCTGTGTCTGGTTGAGAAAATAAAAGCTCCTTTACATTAACTCCCACTTTTATAGCCCAATCTCTATCAAAAGCATGCTCAGCATCAATAAAAGCTGTTACTTCTCCTTTAGCTTGTGCTTCTCTAATTAAACTTAAAGTTAAACTAGTTTTACCACTAGCATCCTTTCCAAAGATCTCAGTAACTCGACCTCTAGGAATCCCTCCAACCCCTAGAGCTCTGTCTAGCTCCATCGAACCTGTAGGAACTACGTCTAATTTTACTTTAAAGTCACCATCTAGCTTCATGATGGATCCTTTACCATACTTTTTTTCAATTTTCTTTAAAGCATCTTGTAATTTGTCGTCACTCATTTTATCTCCTTTTTAACCTCTAGCGATTACTTTACTGTATTTTATTATTCCTTTTTTAAGTTTTTTATATTCTTCTAAAGCTTCAAACATTCCTATTAATTTACCTGAATCAAATTTAATGTATCCTTCAAAAGGATTTTTTCTATTCATTTTTCTTAAATCTGTATGACATTGTTTCCAATCCCAATCTTTGATAGGAACAACTCCATACACAGGTATATATTTTTCTTTCATAAATTTCTCCTTTTATACTTTTTTCTTGGTTTACTTCTAAAACTTCCTTTTTCAAAATTCCACTTTTTTATTTGTTCCATATAGTCTTCAATCATTTGTGCATTTAAATAGTTAAATGGAGGTAAAGCCTTATTATCTAAATATAAATTAGCTCCCAACTTATCAAATTCAATAGCACTATATTTTACTTTGTACTTTTTTAACCATAGTTCAGTTTGTCTTTTGCAACATTTACTTCTATGAGTCCATATATAGATAAAATTACCTCTATCATACAAATCGTTTATCACCTTAATCATTTTTTTATAAGGTTTACAAAACTTAATTTCTTTCTTAGCATACTGCGTACTAATCGAAGAGCAAATAGTGTCGTCTACGTCTACAGCAATAATACCCATACGTCTACCACCTTTTTAGTTTTATAATACTGTCAAACCCCTCATCGGAAACAGGAGACTCGTATTGGGAATCGAACTTTTTGTAAATCCCTTCCCATAATTTTCTATTAGGTTGTCCATGAGGACTTTTCATTCTTCTATCAACACTTTCTTTCATAGATATTTCAGGCAAAACTAAAGCAGTTGTGCCATACTTGTATTTATGAGCAAGATTAATATATCGCTCTCTCATAGCTCTGGTTAGACCAACTTCATCTATAATTATATTTACATCTGTCTTCATAAAATTCTCTACCATATCCAATTCCGTACTCCATATAGCTTGTTCTAATTTAAGATCAAATATGTATTCTCCTCCTCCAATGTTGTATCTTAAAGCGTCTCTAGCTACAATGACACAACCTTTTGCAGTATACGTTCTGGCTAATGTAGATTTTCCACTTCCAATATTTCCAACTAAAACTACTAGCTTTTTATTGTGTTTCATAATGATTTATCTTTTGAATAGGCTATTCCAAGAATTATAGAGTCTGCTAGATCCTCTCCTACTCCTGTTTCTTCTTCTATCTGCTTACTAAGCTTCTCAAGTCTGTACTTATACTTACCTCGTGAGTATTGTCCTTCTTTATACAGTTCTTTTATTCCTTTAATAGCATTCTTATATACATCTAATTTAGCAGAACTTATATACTTGTACTTCTCTAAAACAAATACTTGAATTTCTGCTTTGTGAGATCTGCCATTAACACCTGCTAAAGCTCTAGCCGTAGTTGCTTTATATAGTTTAGGTTTAGTATATTTGTAACCTACCCAAGCAGATATCACTCCACCCGACAATCTAGCTAACCAAATAACAGCCTCTGGATTTTTTCCTACATACACATCTTCAATGACTATTTGGTCTATACCTTTAAACATACTCTTTATCTTACCCACTATATAGTGTATCTTTAGACTTTTGTCCAACTCTTTTGCAGGTACTATTTTTCCTTTTTTTGTTAGTTTACCGTCTTTAGAAAAGACCGCATATCCTGAAGATTTAAAGCTTAAATCTAAACATAAGTGCATATTCTACTCCTCCCCAAATAAGTTCTTGTCAGAATCTTCACTTTCAGATGGATTCTGGTGAAAATTAGTGTCCTGCTCCGTAGCTTTTTTATGCTCTTGTATGGGTATGATACTTCGTACTACTCCCTTTGGACCTAGTACAGCTACACACTTTTTTTCAATTATATTATCGAAGTTAATTGTGTAGGATTCAGGTAAATAATAACCTACAAAAAGAGAGTACCATCTATGCAATTTACCTCCATAGTAGGCTGCTACGGGTGTAAACCCTGTGTATTTTTTAGCATCTTCTCCTACGAAACTCCATATATAGAATTCCTTAGTTCTAGCTAACCTAATACCACTTAATTTTACTCTTCGTGTAAAACTATTATGAATAATCTTAACTACCATCTCTCCTCCCGATATTATATACCTATTCAAACAACAATATGGACTTTAACTTAGGTATTTTTTTACATTCTTTAATAAAAAAATCAACAGGTCTATTTGAGCCGTACACACTAGTCCACTCAGACCGTCCAGGACGTTTTACAGAGTATAAAACTAGACCCTTCCTCACTTTGAATATTTTATAGTACAGATTTAAAATTCTCCAATAAAATATATCTCCTACCTTTACTTTCTTTACCATAATAACTTTGCTTTTAATTTACTTATTTTTTTATAGTTACTCCAAAACCATTGATCATCTGAATAAATAAGATGCATAGATCTATTTCTGCGAATCCTTGTGTATGGTTTATTTGCTGTAAAATCGTACCTAATTAAACACCTTGGATCCTTAGAGTCGTAATTTTTTGGTTGTCTAGCTCTGTGAATATGCACTATTCCACCCGTAGCTTCCCTATAGTAGTAGTCGTCTAAGGTTCTATTTATCATCGAACGCTAAATTTTTACCTTCTTTAATATCTATCTCTAATTTAACTTTAAAATTCATAAGCTCTTTTATTTTAACCGTCATAGCCTCTTGCATAATCTGTTTAATTTCTTCCTTTATTTCATTTTTACATTCCACAATTATAGAGTCATGTATATTCATTATAACATAAGCATCTAACTTCTTTTCTTGGATTTCTCTGTATACTAAGCTACCAGCTAGATTGGTAAAGTCTCCTACTACTCCCTGTATAGGATAATTAACTGAGCATCGTATAGCATGACTTTTAATCTCCTCATCCTTAGAATACACTTGTGGTAGAGCTATCTTTCTACCCGTAATAGTTTTAACATACCCATTCTTTTTAGCAAAATTTTGTACACTCTTAATCCATCGAGTAGCATCTTTAAAAGTATTAAAAAAGTTATTCTTAATATCATCAGCTTCCTGTATAGATATTTTAAATGCTTCAGCAATGGACCTAGATCCTCGTCCATACATTATACCAAATACTACTGTCTTAATTTTAGTGCGTTCCTCATCGGTGATCTCTTCTTCTTTTTTTAGATAAGTTATAGATCCTATAAGTCTATGAATATCTTTACCTGCATCGATTAAACCTATCATATTAACATCTTTACTGTAGTTAGCTAGGGCACGAAACTCTGCAGCTTTAAAATCTGCTTCTATTAAGGAGTATCCTTCTGCAGCTACAAAAGCTTTTCTCACTATATGAGCTAATGGTCCACCCTTAGGAATGTTTTGAAGATTAGGTTCACTGCATGCAAGTCTACCAGTAGGAACTCTAGCCTGGTTGTAAACGCAATGAACTCTCTCGTCATACTGACTAAACTCCATCAGATTTTTTAAGTATGTTTTATAAATTTTATAGGTACTTCTATAAACTACTATTTTCTTTAAAAACTCGTACTTAGGATACTTCTGACTCAGTTCTGCAAGTGTTTTTTCAGCAGTATTGTTAGATCTGTGTTTTAAATTTAGATAGGTATAAATAAAGTCTTTTAGCTGTTTAGGAGATCTAATATTTAACTCTTCTAGATTAGACTTAGTACAGTAATCTTTAGTCACTTGGTTATTGACTATATCACTCTCAAGTGCTTTTAGATCATATTTAAGTTGATTTATATATTTTTGCACATACTCTCTGTCTATCTTAACACCTCGAAACTCTGCATTAGCTAACCACTCTAAAGTGGGCATCATAATTGTGTAGAAAACTTTAGAATAGTCTATATCTATTTTTTCTTTAAATATTTTATAAAGTTTAAAACACATATAGGCATCATTAGCTGCGTACTTACTTAATTTCTCTAAATCTTTAAGTTCCTCAGGATTATCAAAATCAATTGTTCCTTTAGTCAATTTTGTATGTAAATACTTTAAGGATATTTCTTTTAGAGCGTGCGGAGATTCTCTGTCTATTAGAAAATGGGCAAGCATCGTGTCAAATGCTACTTGAATATCAATACCACTCTTCTTTAAGAACTTATAGTCAAATTTAGCATTATGTAATATGAGCTTCTTATTTTTAACCCATTCTTTAAATACCTTCTTATTATCTTCAAAAGGAAATCCAATAGTCGAATCTCCATTGCTAAGTCCTACTGTTAAAATCTTATTAACCATAAAGTTTAATCCTGTAGTCTCTAAATCTAGTGCTGCAGTGTCTCCTAACTTATCTAGTTCAGTTTTACTTATATGTGCAAAAAATTGTGCAGACTCAGGTGACTCCTCATGCGTCTTAGTCAATAAACCTTTCGCTATCACAAAAGCTTCTTTAAATTCATTGTGTAATTTGTCACTATAGCTCTTTAATACACGCGTAGGATGATGAGTAATTACTACGTAGCATTTAAACTCTGGACTGTAGAAATTACTAGGAGTGATGAATCTGGTATCAAATACTCTACAAGCAACTGCGCCTGTAGCAATAATTACTTTAGGTTTAACTTCTTCAATTTCTTGTAGTAAGTACTGCTTAATACAAATGCGCGATAAAGTTTTAGAGATTGTCTTACCTACTGGTACAAGTCCTTTGACTGCATTAGTAATGTAAATATCCTCTCTCTTCAATCCTGCAAGATGAAGTGATTCATCTAGCTCCTGACCGCTCGGACCTATAAAAACTCGTTCTTTCTGTTGTTCTTGAAATCCTGGTGATTGGCCTATAATCATTATATCAGCGTCTTTAGGTCCCTCTCCAGGTAAACAGCAGTCACTCTTTTTTAAAATGCATCGATCACACTCTAGTTTCATATAATCTCCTTATAGATTACTTTATACCACTGGTGAGTATCAGTCCTTAAAGGTGTACACAGTCTTATATCTGTAATCTCTTTCTGTAAACTGTTTATTTGAGAATAAAAGTCTTGGTTATCCCTACAGCTGATTGTCACAGATCCAAAAGTATAACTACCAGTTATTTTGTAGGTAGTTACGACTGGGAATCTAGTGTACTCTGGATGTATCATCTATTATCCCCTGAACCCTTTAGTTTATCTCTATGTTTTCTCGAAGTTAATTTTTTCACATTAATGTCTATTACTTCTTGTAGTGTATAACCCAACTCATCTGCTAAAGTTGAGATATACCACGTCAAATCTCCAAGTTCTTTTACAATCTCTAATTTATCCTCTTTACTAAGACCTTTTTTAGTTATCTTTTTCTTCTTATCTCTAATTAACTTTTTAACCTTTTCACATATCTCCCCCGTCTCTCCGGCTAATCCAAATATATTATAGACTATGCCCTGTTCTGGAGGATATATCTTTGTACTACAGGTAAATTTTTGATAGTCGTTAAATTTTTTCATTACTTAAATAGATTATCCTCAGTCTCTTTTCCTGTTAGCTCTACCACCTTACTTAGACTTCTATAGAACGTCATTGGAATATATCCCTTATAAGCACTCATTTTATTTTTTGAAACGATAATTTTAACTTCTAGATCGTCTCTAGTACCCTCTAAGGCTTCATCGTCTGCGTCTATAAACAATATTAATTTAGCATCATAGAAAAACTCTACTGTTTCTTTGATTGCATTCCCATCATACTGTTTATTTTTAATAGATTCTTTTGTAATGTGCGTTGAAGCTATAACTGGGCACTTGTACACATTAGCAATCGTATTTAATTCATTAGATATTAAAGAATATAAATGTCTATCGCTCACATATTTACTACTTCTTAAATTATGTAAATTATCTATGAATACTACTAGTTGCTTTCCTTCAGTCAGTGCAGATACCATTCTTACTTTTTCTTTTATCATCTCTATAGTAGATCCCTCTGAACTATCCTTTAAACTAAAAATAGAAGAGTGCTGTCTTAAAAAGCCCATCGCCTTCTCTCTCCTCTCTATGTAGTCCTGTTTTACATGATCTGGAATGTCAGCTTTTGTAATTCTATAGTTAGGATTACTTACGATGTTGATTGGAAGCTTTGATAGATTAGCAATAAAGCGTGAGAGAGTCACAAATATAGAGTCATCTATAGTAAAATAGAGTAAATGTACATTGTCATTTCGCTGAATTATTTTTGTAGCTGTCGTAATTAAAACAGCACTTTTACCAATGTTAGGCTTTCCACCAAGTAGTATCAAACCATTTTGTAATCCATCCAACTTTTTATCAAAAGATTCAAAGCTCTTTAATCCTAGTAGGGTTCCTCTATTCCACGACCACTTTTCAAACTCATTTAAGGTCTGAACTAGCGCCTCTCTCTCCTTTAATACTTCTTTTATACCCACATTAGAGCCTTGTTTATAAATTCCAAGTAAATCTAGAATAGTGCTTTTGTTAATTTTAAGCTTTTTAGAGAGCTCATTAACTAGCTTTTCCTGTCTTACTGTGTCTTTAATAGCGTTAATATAGGTCATTAAACACTTTTCTATGGGCTTATCGTCGGTATTGGCAGTGTAGGAGTCTACTAAATAGGTGTACAGGTCTAAAGTTGGCACTTTTATTAAGTTTTTATTTTGGACAACATAATCTCCAGGGTCTAGATCATCCTGTAAGAATCCTACGCGTGCTTTTAAATCTCCTCTACATAGAGCCTCTAGAGAGTTTCTTAGTCCCTCTTTACCTCCCACATCCCCATCATATAAAAACAGCACCTTTTTAATTCCTTTTTTAACCATTACACTGTACTGATTCAAGTGCATATAGTTACCGTATGTGGCTACTACATTAGTTATTCCAAAAGAATTAAGAGTAATAACAGATGAAGGACCTTCTACCACTATTACTTCTTTAGTAGGATCTACTTTATCTATATTGAACATTAGTTTATTTAAACTATAAGAAATAAAATGCATGTATCTAGCTGTGGAAGTTTTTGTGTCTACTTCAAGAGAGCGAGTGGTTATACCTACTATACTGCCCTTTGCATCTTTAATAGGTATAATAAGTCTGTCAATTAGGTCTTTAGGGTTTAAATTAAGATAGGATAGAATATCTTTATCTACAGTAGTAGTATAAGGTTTGTCAAAGTATCCAAGTTTAAAAGCATCTACAGAAGCAGTCCACTTTTTTTCTTCTAGAAGTTTCTTTAAATTTGGATTTTTACTATTTTTAAGATTTATATGAGCGCTACTAACTACTTCAGTTAAGTAAGTACTTACAGATTTTAAAAATTGTTCTTCTTCTGTTGTTGTTTCTTTGTAAGGAATCTTGTATTTATCGCATAGATACTTAATTACTACTACAAAATTCTCTCCTTTTATGTCCTTATGTTCTAATAGATGTACTGCATCAAATATATCTCCTAATCTAGCTTTGTACTCGCAAGAAAAGCAATGCCAAGACCTATCGTCAGGGAAAAAATTTGCAGAGGGTTTGGCGTCTTGATTGCTATGCTCTACCTTATTGGGACATTGAAAGAGCTTTCCTGTAGTTCTGATCTTCTTTTCTTCTAAATACTCTCTTAAATGTTTCTTGCACTCTTTTACTAATGCCCCTAAATTAGATATCATGACTTTACTCCTTAATTTTTATACAATAGTTCTGCTTTTATTCTAGGAACTTTTACACAATCAGATTTAATAAATTTTCTATCTATTCTAGCTCTGATACTTATTGAAGTTGTTTTTGTTAAAAACCGAACAGTATAAGACTTTCTATCCTTACTGAGAAATGTTATTTTAAACACTCCGTTTCGTATTTGAATGCGATTTGTTTCGTCTTCATCTGAAAATGCACTTCCAACAGAAGCTAAGCGTATAGCTGTAGAACATTTAAATACATCTCCTCGTTTAATCCTTATATTCTTTCGTATAGATTTCTTAGATTTCATATCTACTTCTTTAGTAGTAACTCCGCCTTGAGCTTAGGCACTTTTATATACTTTAAAGTATTGCGATTTTTTCTTCTAAAAGTGGCCCCACTAGCGCAGTGTGTCACTTTCAACTCTTTTTTAATTGCAATTACTCTAACCATCAATCCAGCCACTACAGTGAGCTCTTTTAGAGATACCCACGAAGGGATTAAGTAGTCTCCTATACTAAGTTTTTGTTGACTCATCATAAAAAGTCTCATCCAAGCTACACACGTTATTTAGTTTAAATCGTCTTTTTAACTTACCTACCTCATTTCTTGCACCGCTGCATGCTTTATAAAAAAAGTAGGTAGAAAAAGCTCCCTTATTTTTATCATATCCTTTTAGGGATTTCATAAGAGACTTGAGATACACCTGTCCATATATGTCTTGCTTTATCGAAGGATTAGATAAGATATCGTTTATACAATAGCGATTACAGGCCTTTCTTACTAGTCTTAAACACTGAATTTCTAAAGACTTATATTCTGTGCCTGTAAGTTCGTTTTTTCTTAATTTTTCAATATACTCTTCTAGATACACACTCATACCCTCCTTCAAGTAAAGCTACTTTAGTTCGTCTGCATATGTAGCTTTTAGCTTTGTATAAGTATCATTTAAAGCTGCAAGGGCTTCATCTGGACTACCATAGGTAAATCCATTAGTTATAGCTCCTGCTACTTTAAAGATTACCTGTTTAATAATGCTCTCACTCTTATCTGTGTATCCACCAATGTTCTTGGGAGTATATGTACTCTTTTTCTTAAATTCACTAGTTCCTTTAGGAGTAAAAGTTCCCTTAGCTCTAATAAATTGTAGAACGTTATTGTCATCTGCACCGTACTCAACTTGTATTCCCATATCTTTAGGAATATATTTAGAGACTGCAGAAGCATCATACCATACACCATCAACTAATACAGTGTTGTCACTGACTTGTTCTAACTTCCCTATCTTACTCATAACCGTTTACCTCCTCTACTATTCAAACTAAATTACCTTAGAATATTTCGTTTTTCTTCTGAGTCAAAGCTCCAGCTATAAAACAAACAACTGCGACTATTACTACAAACATTACATAACCAATCATTTTATACCTCCTATTAGACTATATACCTTTTCAATGTATTTATAAGGATACGCCTTACAGAATAATTCCTTGTTATCCGTTTTTACTATGGAGTCTAAGCAGGTTCTAATAGTGCTATCTACTAAAGGTGGGATATTAAGTAGGTCTATTAATAGTTCATTTCTAACTGCCTCTACAAAAGTCTTAGCTCTTTTAATATTATCTGATGTATCACCTTTTTTAATTTTATTTGCAACCACATCTTCCTCTAACTTGTCTATCACTTCAATTTTCTTACCTGGATACACCATCTTAACACCAGATAGTACTAGCAGCTGACTTAGATCCTTATCTTTAGATACTATAATCTTTTCTCCTGTCAAGTATCTACACAAATAACTTACTACGTCGTCTCCCTCTATATGTTCAATTTGAATTACATAGATTGGAGTAAAAGATTGAATATTACTTAAAAGTTGGTTATACTCTTTGAAAACCTTATCCCAATTTATATCTGGAAAACTATCCCTAAAAGGTTTGCGATTAGCTTTATACGCGGGATATATTTCCTTTCTCCAACTCGAACCTTTGTCGGCTACTAAGTAAATTTTATCAGGTTTAAACTCTCTAATGTATTTAAAGAGTTGGAGTAGCACAAGATAGGATATAGATATCTTTTTATTTTTACGCTGTGCAAAGACACTCGACATCAAAAAGATATTACCATCTATTATAAGGTTTTTCATTACACCCTACTCACTTTTTAGTCTTTTTAACTCGCACTTTAACTATAGCTCCTAAGAGAGCTAGCACTACTAATAGGATGACTAAACCTGTCCCAACACCCAGAGTCACTACTATTGTGTTTAAAAAAAGTTCTAACATTCTACACCTCCTGTTTTAACTATACAATATTTATTTCCAAAAGTCAACATTATTTTCAAACTTTATTCCTACTTCAATTCTCGCTCGTGGTCTTCCCATTATAATAAACTTCTTCGCATGTTACACATTTAATAAACCTAAACTGTTTACCTTCTGCTGTACCTATTACTTGGTCCATAGTATGGCCTCTATGCTCTATTAACCAGTCTTTTAAAGATGTAACTCTAAAGTCTACGAATTTATAGCTCACTTTTTAGTATTACCTCCATTTCCATTGGCTGTTTTTATTTCCTCTAAGTCGTCTGTTACTTTTTGGAGTTCATCTAAAGCTAGCTGAGCTATCCTCTCTTTTTGTTTTTCATCTTTTTCATGTCTTAAAATAGGTACAATTCTAGCAACTCGTTTTAAGTCGTCTATTAGTTTGTGCATATGAAAATCACTAATCATCTTACTTCTCTCCGAGTTTTATACTTTCAGGATCGCCTTGCATTGATGGTCTTGTCTTTTCATCGTTTACCTCTTTAACTGCTTTATCCATATCTTCTCTAACAAAATAGCACTTAGTCCATTTCTTACCATACTTATTAAGGTATTTATCTTCTGTTTTTTCAGTTAAGTTTCTTTTTTCACTCTTAATTAAATCATACCCCATTAATTTTCCTAAAGCTCCTACATAAGTAGCTCCCAACTGTAGCTCAATTAATTTGATAGTTACATCTTTTGAATCTTTGATAAAGTCTAATAGCTTTTGTTCTTTTTCTGACAAAGTAATATCACTCATTTTTACCTCCTCTCTCTAGCATCTCCTTCCTACAAGTATTGCATGCTAGCACCATTTTTAATTGTCCTTTATTACTCATAGGTACGGGATTTAAATACTGCTTTGGCACAATTAATCCACATATTACGCATTGACCATACTTATCGTTCATGTACTTAACAGAGCTCCTATTAAAAATATAACCAACAGAACCATACCTATACAAAATTGTATTTTAATTGTTGTGGTGTAATTCATTTTAAAACCCCACTCTTCCGTAGAAAATAATACGATTATCTCCTGCATATCCTTTTCCCGCTCCTAATCCTAGTCCAGTATTATCAGTAATTTGATAAGAAGTACCAACATAAATTCCACGATTAGTTAAAAATCCATCTAATTTCCATTTCCAATATTTAATAAAGGAAACTCCTGCTCCGTATTCAACTCCTTTTTTCTTTCCTCCCGCTCCTGTTCCCACTATTCCTACAGGTTCTAAAATAAATCCAATAGGTTTAAGTTTCTTAGCAAGTAGAGGGAAATCCTTTGCCTTAATATTTTTAATTACATTACCATTTTTATCTTCAATTCTAATATTCTCACTGTTTTTAGGTTTTACTAGAAAATGACTATCAAGTTTCATTCTAAATTCTTTAGTATAGTCTAAATCAATCTGGATAGGAGTATTGCCCTGACCTTTAAAATGTCCGTATGCAAACGCTGCTGCTACTATAAATCCCACAACAGCCCAATTTCTCCAATTAATCCACCAACCTAAAGTTTTACCCCACTTTTTTCCTTCTTCTTTAGTTACAGTAAAATTATCTTTAAACTTTTTAAAACTAAAAGCTCCTTTGTCTTTCTTATAACTCCTTCCTATAGAAGCATTTAATCCTCTTGTTGAATTTAAAGCCATTTCAATATCTTTTCTCACTTCTTGTTCTGATATATTTGGAAGCTTCTTTTTTATATCTAATCGAGCAACTCCGTTATATCTTTTTTTTAATTGATTAAAAACTCTATTTTTAATAAACCCTCTTATTTTTGTAAATAAGAAAGCAACTGCTAACATTGTTCCTAAACTTAATATGAATTGCATAATTTTTTTCTCCTATTTAATTATTTAAGTAAATTAATTCCTTCTTGATGATAAACAACCATACTTATTATTAATATAGTACCTGCTATTACTATTAAAGAAATTATAAATATTTCTATAAAATTAAATTTTGATTTGCTTTCAGCATATTTCCAAATTTTATCAACAAAGTTACATTTACTTAGTATTATACCTGCACTAAAAAGACAGATTAAAATAATAAATTGTATCATTTATTTCTCCTTATTTACAAATCCTTCCAGAATCACAATCAATAGCAACACAAGAATCGTTAGTACTAATGCAAAAGAAAGAAAATATGTAGTTATATCAAAAACTTTAAAGTCTAATAAGCCCCAGAGATTTAACATTATTTATTCTCCTTACCATTTACAAACGGATTTATTGCATTAGGATCAGTAATTCCTTTTTTAGAAGCTCCTTCTTCAAAATACCTTGCTCTTTGATTAGATTTTTTAATTAAAGCAACGACTTTCTTTATAAATTGTATCATCTATACCTCCATGTTTGAGAGAAGTCTTTTCTAAAATTCTTTAAATCTACTTCTATCTTGTTATCTGAACTTAAAATTATGTATATTGCTACTATTGGACTAATTGCTAATAAAACAATAGTCATATATATTCTTACTGGAATAGTTAAAATATAACCTATTATTTTCATTTCGAGTTCTCCTCTTTGACCTCACATTTCTTCCTTTTTCTTTTTTTCTTTTTCATAAAAGTTTGAAGCTCGATCTTAATGTATTTTAATTTAAGAACTAAGTACACTAGTAATGTAGCTATTAATCCCAGCGTATACTCTCCTAGTCCAATTAATATTCCTATAACGGTCATAGGTAGTAGTAGTGCAGCAGTAGTAGTTCCTTCAACCTTACCCTTAGTTTGAGTTATCATCCCACCACCAACAAATCCAATAGCAACTAAGTAGTAAGCAATAGCTCTGATAGCATCAAAGGAGTTATTCATACTTTTAGTGTCTAGTATTAGCGTCATTAGAACGACTAAGGTGGCTCCTACTACTATTAAGGTTATAGTTCTTAATCCACAAGGTTTATTCCATCTGTCTCGATCTTGACCTACTAATAGACCTACCAGCATACTTACTACTATTCGTGCAATGTATGTTAAAATCATTTGTTATATCCTCCTCAAACTAGTTTCTTGACCTCATAAGTCTTACAGCTTTTATTACTAAAAATATAAATCCTAATCCACAAATAATTAAAAAACGTTTAACTCCGATCTCAAGAAATAGAACAGCTATTGCACCCATTGCTAAAAAGAATAAATAAAAAAATAGTATAGATAAGAGTACACCTAAAATGAGCTTTACTGTAAATTTAAGTATAGTTAAGCCTCCCTTCTATCCTCTTTCGGTTGATGCCTATCGAATTCTTTTCTAAAATTTTTCAGGTCTTGATCTGTAAGAGTAGCACATCCACTTGCCGAGAAAATTAAAATAGCTATTAATCCTAAAAAACATATGACCTTAAGAAGAACAGTATAATCAAATTCTTGGATCTGCCTAATTACTCTTTTTAATTTTTTCTTCATGTCATCCTCCTTTATGCACACCAAATCCAATATAACAACGCAAATTGTAAAATCATTAATACTATAAAACCAATTTTTGTTATCTTCTCTAAAAATTCAGGAAACTTTTCTTTATAAATACGTTCTAAAGGCAATAACCAAACGAATCCTCCATCAAGAGCAGGGATAGGTAGTAAATTAGTAGCACAAGCAAATATATTCATTAGCCCTAATTGTAAAATAAATAGATTTGGTTGTAAAGTTGCAACTAGTACGTAGATAGTTAAATGGTCCTTAGTAAAAATAGATGTCAATAATTTATAGTCTACATACAATCCTAACTTGATAGACTTATAATTAATCCAATAACATAAAAAAGCGATCAGCAGATTAGCAGTAACTCCAGCCAGTATGATCGCTAACTTTTTAGAGTATCTTTTAGTAAGCCAACCAGTCTTTGTTTTACCCTTCTCTCCTTCTAAACGACAATAGCCACCTAGAGGAATTGCCGATAATCTAAAATCTATATTCCATAACTTCTTATGTAATAATACTTTACCAAAACCTAAACTAAAGGCTTCAACTTTTACTTTACATAGCAAGGCTACCACCATATGGGCTGCCTCATGAAATGCTACAGTAATTAACAAAGTACTTATAATATAAGCTATAGTTTTAAATATTCCTATCATTTAGAATCCTTTTTTATTAATAAAATTTCTTATTCTTTTAAGTAATATAACCCAAGTAAAGTTTAATTTAAATCTTAAACTTAATCCCAATCCCCATACTAAAGACAATGTAGATTTATACTTATTTCCCATTATATTCCTTTTCTATCTTCTTTTGGTTGATGTCTATCAAATTCTCTTTTAAATTCTTTCTGGTCTTGGTCTGTAAAAGTAGCACAACCACTTGCCGAGAAAATTAAAATTGCAATTAATCCTAAAAAGCAGATTATTTTAAGGAAAATAGAATAATCAAATTCTTTAATTGTTTGAATTGTCTTTTTTAGTTTCATTATCCTCCTTTTCGTAATTAGAAAACCTTATACAGGTTTTACACTTCTTACCTCTGTTTTTGCAGTCAAATTTAAAGCACAAAGGAATATTCCAATTACTTCTGCTTTTATGGTTCTTATTCTTCATAATAAGTTTATACTTTTTAAAAATCGCTTTATATCTTTAAGAGGTTCAAAAACAGTTATGTCTTTATCTCTTAAACCACCCCATAATATTCCAACTAATGCCCCACCTTTCTTGTACATACCGCTACCAGAACAACCTCCAATAACTTTTAAATGAGCAAAACCCCAATCTTTACTATATCGAAGAATCTTCCCTACTGATTTATAAGAACCTACTAAAGAAGGATACCCAATAAAATATACTTTTTCATCTTTAGTAAGATTGTAATTGCTTAATTTAACTGGTTTTTTATTTGTTATATTCCCCTCGATAATTAAAATCGCTAAATCATCATCTACCGAAGTGATTATATTTACTGCTTTGTTATCTTCTACATATACTTCTTCGTTTGTACTTATACAATGTTTAGCAGTAAGAATATAGGTATGATTATTATCTTCTTTCACCACTACTCCAGAGCATTTACCAAACCCAGGATTCACAGAAAGTATAGAAACGCTTGATTTTTCATAAACATTACAAGCATCTTCTGCTAAAAATGCTGATACCTTACCTTCTAATACGGTGTGAAATTCTTTTTCTTTTGCAAAGCTGCTAAAATTAATCAACAAACTTAATAATAAAATAGCAATAACTCTTTTCATTGTTCATCTCCTTTTTGAATACTTAACCAATAAAATTACCATACAAAGTATAAATGTTACAGTAAATAGTCTGTAAACATTCACGAAATCGATTATAAAATTTAATAGTTCTTCAATCATTTTTATTCCTTCTAAACTATATCTCTTTTAAGAGTTTCTTTAAAACAGCATCTGAAGCCTTTTTAAGCTTTCCAGCTTCTCCTTTTCTTAACTTGAAGAGTCTATCGTAGAGATCCTTACAGCCTGCGCACATCTCATTTGCACCTTCTTCCACTATTTTACGCTGGTCATCGCGCTGTTGAAAGTAGTCACGAGGATTCCTCGCCATTTCTTCTATGGTATCCTCTGACGTTGTTGGCACTACTACAACCATATACCTCTTTCCATGAATTACATTTTTACAAATATCGCAAACAGGTACGTTCATTATGACTCCTTTTTACTAGACTATATGTTCTACAATGCCTTTTTTCTTAGCTTCATCGGCGGAGAGCCATAACTCTCCTCTTCTTAATCTTTCCAAGTCATCTAATGAGAGCTTAGTATACTTTTTAAGATGTTCAATTAATCTTAACCACAAATCATCAAAAAGTTGAGTGCGAGCTTTATATTTTTCATAGTAGTCGTATCCTCCACACCTCATTTCGTGTCCCATCCAATAGGCATTTGCAGCCATAATCCTCTGATGTCCAACAACTGATATCATCCCTGCCATAGACGCAGCCATACCTACTATTAAAGTTATAACTGGAGCCTTAACAGTTCTCATTACGTCCATTATTGCAAAACCGTCCGTAACGCTTCCTCCTGGAGAATTAATTACTAAAACTATAGGGTCTGAACTCAGCCTATCTAGAGCTATTAACTCTTTACAAATTCGACTGGCTGACTTTGAAGTTATTACTTCATAAAGAAATACGTGTCGACTTTCAAGAAGTACTAAGCTATTAACAGATACGTCTAAAGGTATCCTCAGTAGCGGATTCTTTAGAAGGGACTTCGTACTCTTCTTTTTCTTTTTAGCTTTTGTTTTAACTTTTCTTTTTTTAGTTTTTGATTTCATTTAAACCTCCTTCAATAACTTCTTAAATGCTTTTATATATGGCAATTGCCATTTTTCTTTTTGTGTCCTATACATTTCAAAAAAATCTTTTAACATTTCTTTATACCATTTAAAATTATAGTAGTAATACGTTTTTATTAGACTTGAAGCGAATTTTTCAGCATTGTACTCACTTTCCCATCTTTTATAAGCTCTTTTCGCAAAATGTCCAACCTCATGAAATGCAATACGCCTTATATCTCTATTTGATAAGTCATTAATATGACTTAAATTATATCTAATTTCATTTTTGTAAACGGTAGCATACGCAGTATACCTCATCCTTGTACTATTTTTGATTTTAGGGTATTTTATTTTTGCCTTTTTACAAGCAAATTTTATATATTTGATAAATACCTTTTCTTGTTTAGATTTCATCTTAAAACTCTCTTCAACTCTTTACTTAAACAAAAAGTTTTCAATAATTTTATACCGTAATTTAAATCCTTTAGATTAATAGTCTCTACAGGAGTATGCATACATCTAAGAGGAGGTGCAATTATAACTACTCTATCGCATATATCTACCATTTCAGTAGAATTGTACCCTGCACTTCCTACAGAAGCTTGATACTGTATCTTTATTTTATTCTTTTTAGCAATACGACCTAAAAGTTTTATTGTTTCGTCATGAATGTTTACTCCCCTATAAACTACAATCCCTTTTCCCAACTCACATCTTCCTACTTCTTTTTCAAGATCCTCGCCATAGTCAGTGGCAAAGGTAACGTCTAATCCGACATATAGCTCGGGTTTTAATTCTCTTGTTACCTTCTTAGGAGGATTACCTATTTCTTCTCTTGCTGAGAAAACAAAGTGTAAAGTATATTCTGGTTTCTTTCTACTCTTAATTATTTCCTTTATAGTTTCTATTAGCATGAAACATCCACTTTTATCATCAAAACCGTATCCAGCTACAAACTGTCCTTGATTTTTATCTTCTGCAAGTTTTTCAAATATCGGTTGATACACTACAGGGTCTCCAATTTTAATTTGTCTTAAAACTCTTTTCCTACCTCTAATTCCTATGTCCACTTGAGCTTCGCTTATACTGTCTATCTTTTCATCGTCTTCTTCAGCAATTAAATGAGAGTGCTTTCTATTTATAACTGCGTTTACCACTCCTTTAGAGGTTAGTATGTTTAGATGCCTTGCTGTTAGTATTTGCTTATCTCCTCCTCCAATATACTGTAAACTAATAAGACCCTTGCTATCTACATTAGTAACAATGAATCCTATTTCATCTGCATGAGCTTCTATTATAATGGACTTTTTCACTTTTCCATCAATTGTAGCTATTAAATTCTTTTGTTTGTCAATTCTAAGTTTGTTTTTTGGTAAATATTTTAACAACTCCTTCTTCATAAACTCAGCTAGTTTACTTTCAAATCCAGAGGGAGAAGGAATACTAATTAAACTCTTTAATAAATCAATCTTATTTTTTCTCATAATGCTGTTACTGCCTCCCTCATCCAATTAAGTATGCCTATGATACTTGCTACAAAATTCATAACCATTCCAAAATATAACTTTTTACTATACATTATATAGCACCATATTATGCAACCTACTGAGTAGGATAACCAAAATAGAGGGTCTATTGTTGCTAGGTATAAAGATACCAAAACTATAAATGCTCCAATAAAATCTAGTGCTTTAATTTTTTTCATTTAGTTTTCTTTTTATTTAATCGTTTTATACCTTTCTTTCTAGGTTTCTCATATCTTATAAGTACATCTATATTAAATATTGACCAACCGTCTATAACTTTTTTAAGAAAATATTTAACACACCTTCTTATATCCTTTTCAGTTATACATCCAAACCTCTTTAGAGTAAATACTCTCCAAGGTTTGCCCATGTAAAATGGTTGGTGAGCTGCTTCTACTAAGCAGGAAGTAGTATAAAAATCCTTTTTAGATAATTTAGATTTTGTAACTACATCATATCCTCTAATTTCAGGCTCGTAAAAAGAGTCCAGAGTCACCATTTCAAACAGATAGATACTCTCCTTTCCGTAAGGGTCTTTTTTAGGATTAGTAGCGTATATGCCTACATGCCAGTCGTTTTTCTTATTGAAGTAGCAATGAGTAGATACATAAAGTTCTTGATCCGATTTTCGATACAGTTTGTTTATCTCTTTTTTTAATTTTTTGAGCTTCTTATTCATATCACTCCTTCTCCTTAAAGTATTGTAGTAACTTAAGAAAAACTTGCCTCGTAGCCTCTATGTCGGACAGGGCATTATGTGCATCTAGTTTAATTCCAAAATGTTTTGCTACAGTAACTAGTCTATAATTTTCAAGTTTTATGAGTCCTTTGTAATCAAAGAGATAGAGTAAAGAATCCACATTAAGTAAATGATAATCAAAGTAAGCTCCATAATACTTATTTCCATTTTTTACAAAAAATTCTCTAAGAAATCCAGCATCAAATTCCACATTGTATCCAGCAGGAGAAAATTTATCGTTCCTATTAAACTTGTCTACATACTTATTTAAAACTTGTGTTAATTTTTTATATGTTTCTTGCGGAGTAGGAAACTCTTTAATTTTAGCCATAGTTAAATTATTTACATCTAGTGCCTTATTGTCTATTGCGCTATAGTCAAACGGTTGACAGAACAGTTCTCCTTTCTCTTTTATTTCTCCGTTTATTTCTACTATGTACGCCAACTGTAGTATATCGTTTCGCACACGATTGAGCCCCGTAGTCTCTGTATCTACCCAAAATATTTTCTTATTCATCTTTCTAACTCCTGTTTCTTTTCTAATTCTTTTGATAAAATTCTCATTACATTATAATTTGTAATTTTAAATCCAAATCTTCTATAATACTTTTCTCTACCTTTAGCAGCTGTTAAAAATATCTTCATAAATCCATCTTTTTTACAATAATCTAAGGTTGCTTTCATTAATTTAGTTCCAATTCCTTTTCCTTGATACTCCGGTAATACCATAACTTCACTGATATAGTACTCATAAGTAGAGTCTCCAATGATGCGAATTAATCCAATTAAGTTATTATTTTCTCTCGCAGTAACAAGAGTAGAATGTCTAGTAGCTTGTTTTTCTTTCTTGGAAGTTCTGATATTGGTATAAAATAAATTTTCATCTTGAGATTCTACTCTAGATAAAATATTGTCTATCTCTTTAACGGTTATTTGTTCATCATTAATTATAATTTTAATCATCTTAAAATCCTCAAATAGGTATTACATTCCCCAAACACTCTTCTTCTTACGGTCTTTTGCAAGCACTCTAACAATAGACTTAGGTTTGTCCCTTCCAACTGGTTTTAGTTTGACTATTTCAAGCCACTCTGCAAAAGTAGCATATTTTTGTTTTAATTTAGGATGATTCCGATAAAAGGCCTCCAACTTACGAGCTTTATTCTGTTGAGTTTTTAAAGTCCGAGGATGTGTCCTATCTCTGCGGGATCTCTTTTTCTTTTTTGTGATTACTTCTGATCTCTTATACATTTGATCTCCTTTATTAGTTAAAGGTAATAGCCTACGTACCCACCGTCTATGTATTCGTCAACTAGGTCATCTATCCTTTGCAGGTCTCCATTTGCCTTTCCTAAATTCTCTTCTATTTTAACTTTCAATTTAGACTTGATAATAGGTCTTGCTTTCTCCTTAATGTCCTCTATAGACTCTAGAGGACCTGCACTCCATCGAGCTACTAAGTAGTCAGTTCCCTCAGCATCAGTTCCCATAACTATGTAAGAGCTTAGTAAGAGGTTATTAACTCCTACGTCACTTCGTATATACAAATTCTTAAAATACTTTTTTTCATTGCACAATGCTATAACAGACGCTACTTGGATAGGTAAGAGCTTGTCGAAGTTTTTAGGATAAGTTGTATTATAAAACACAGCTTTTAGTAGTCTGCTCTGAGTACTTTCTAGAGCTGAAAAGGGCATTACAACTTCCTCAGCTTCTAGATTCTCCACTAAGGAGTCCATTCCTGCCTTCTTAAAGGTGTCTATACTAGATTTACACTCCTCTCTTAGGTCATCTTCTTGCTCTTCTACAAGATAAATTTCATAGTTAAGCTTCATAGTTCCTCCTACTATATTATATACCTCGATATAGCAATATTCTTTTTAATTTATACTCTTTTTTTATTTCCCCAAATCATTGCATGAATTCGGGCACTATAATTTAAATTCTTTTTGATACAATAACTCCAAACCTTCTGTCTGATCTTCTGGTCCTTACTCTTGTTGTAGGTAGTAAGAGGCATTAAAGTTGTAGCATACTTAACCATATCCTTACCCACCTTATCTAAATCAGTAACTACTTTAATGTCTATCTTCTTACGAATGGAAGATAAAAACGCGTCTCTAAGTCCAGATATTCTTTTTGCAACTTTTTTCTCTTTTGGAGAAATGCACACATACTCAAAATAATAAATTAAACCTTTAAAGAGGTTGAGGTTGCGAAGGTCTCCTTTCTTTTTAATAAGATCTCCATTTGTCTCAATGTGGTGATCCTTAGTTACGCTTGTACCTTTTATAACTTCTTGAATAGCAGGGAGTTGTAGAAGAGGCTCACCCCCAGTCCACACGACTGTACTCATTTTTGATCGTTCTATAATCTTAATTAGTTGGGCTACTGAGAGTTGCTTGTTTTGAATATGATACTTAGTATCACAAAAGCTACATTTACGAGTGCAGCCAGATAGACGTATGAATAAGACAGGAAAGCCAGTGTAGCGCCCTTCCCCCTGGACACTCTCAAATGTTCCATTCACTTTCAACTTTGTTGCAACTTTTTTATATACAGCTTGAAAGCTTGGATCTTTCATTTCTTTATCAAAAATTGATTCTTTCATGTGTTCCTCCTATTTCTGTCTCAAAATTCTTATTAAATTTATCAATATGCCTATCAAAAAGTTTTACCAATTCTATATGAGTTTCTTGAGGGGTTGGAAATTCCTTGATTTGAGCAATGCTTAACTTGTTTACTTCTAGAGCTTTAGCATTAATGGTATTATAATTAAAAGGTTGCATAAATAATTCTCCTGTTTCTACTATTTCTTTATTTATCTCAATTAAATAAGCAAGAGAAAGAATATCATTACGTTTACTATCAAGACCAGAAGATTCTACATCGAAATAAAATATTTTTTTCTTCATAATACTATCCTTTTAATCCATCTAATGGCAAACATATCACATAAATGTTCATTGTATTTTTGACCTTTTGGTTCATAGTAGTGATGACCTATTTCGTGTAATAATAAAAAAATATAATTCTTTAGAGTAAAATATTGAGTATTCTCTATATTTAATTTAATAGGTTTATATGCCAAAGCATGGTATTCTAAATAATTTTTTCTATGATAATTAGGGTCTTTGTATTGATTATATTTACTATCAATATAATTCTCTTTAGAAT